>ERZ1673747.101-NODE-101-length-151547-cov-32.597147_pt1 | contig 151547 bp, 128 predicted proteins | sample MGYA00580220_ERZ1673747 | MGnify/ENA primary metagenome ERZ1673747 (study PRJEB41218, sample SAMN15661769) | gut metagenome | host: Homo sapiens | place: Canada: London | collected 2015-08-20/2019-03-30 | study: EMG produced TPA metagenomics assembly of...
TCTCGACCTTACGGATGCGAACCGTACGCTCTCCCAGCTGAGCTACGCCCCCATGCGCTGTTGCGACATATATATTAGCGTAAACTGCGCAAATTGTCAAGAGATAAACGCAACTTTTTTCATTTTCTTTTTCCATCCATCTTTTTCTATTCTGTCCGCGCTGCGCATGTTCCATCCTCGGGCGGGAAGACTAACGGCAGCCTAGCAGAAAGGACTGTCAAGGACATGAAAGACAAATACAAATACGTCATTACCGGCGCACTCGCGGGCGGTGCGAACGGCTTTTTTGGCTCCGGCGGCGGGCTGTTTCTGGTCCCGCTGTTCACCAAGTGGCTGAAAATGGAACAGCGCAGCGCCTTTGCCACCTCGGTGGCGGTGATTCTGCCCCTCTCGCTGGTTTCCGCCATAGTCTATCTGTTTAAGGGACAGATCGATCTCGATATGGCCTGGCCGTATCTATTGGGTGGACTGGTCGGCGGCATCATAGCCGGCCGGGTATTCGGCAAAATTCCTGTAACGCTGCTGCGCCGGGCTTTCGGGCTGCTGATTATTTACGGCGGGATTCGGGCGGTGCTGCTGCTGTGAATATTCTGGCTTTTTTCGTCGGCCTTCTCACCGGGGTCATCAGCGGCTTCGGCATCGGTGGAGGCTCCCTGCTGATCCTTTACCTGACCAGCTTCGCCGGCATCGACCAATATATTGCCGGCGGCATCAACCTGCTGTATTTTATCTGCTGCGCACCGGCAGCACTTATCTCTCACATCCGCAACCATTTGGTGGAAAAAAAGGCGGTTATCCTCTGCACACTGGCCGGCATTCTCACCTCACTCGGCGCCGCATGGCTGGCTTCGGTCATTCATGTGGATCTGCTCCGGCGGATATTCGGGGTGCTGCTGCTGTATATAGGCGTGCAGGAATTGTTCTGCAAAAAGCCCGAAAAAGAAGACAGCAAACCGAAAAAGGAGGGGACAGCCGCTTAACGGCTGTCCCCTCCTTCCCATTCATCCGGCATACAGATATAGATGCACAAACCACCCGGCAGATCCTCGAAATACTGGGTCTGCACCAACCGAAAGCCGCACTTTTCCACCATACGGCAAGACGCCCGGTTATCCGCCACAATATAGGCATACAGCCTTTCCGCCCCCAGAACATCACGGGCATACCGCACCATTCCGATGAGCAATTCCGTACCGTAACCCTTTCCCCACAGGTCAGGCGTACTGAAATGTGACAGGGAATAGGCATGCGGCTCATTCGCTGCCTTGAAGGCAAACACGGCAGCGACGCGGCCTGTGCCCTTTTCCTCCACGAGAAAAGCGGGTCCGCCGCCGCTGCGGTACTCCCGGATCAGTGCACGGGTGCCCTCCATCGTCTCCTGTGCAGAAAACCGCATATACTGCGCCACTTCCGGGCAAGACGCCAGCGCATGCACCCGCGGAGCGTCCTCTTCACGCAGTTCACGGGCATAAAGCCGTGCCGTTTCCACCGTCATCCCTTCTTTCCAGCCGATTTGCCAACAGTATAGTACAAACCGCCTTCCGGCACCAGCTCAGCTGATCTGCGCCCCGACACTGTTCACCTGCGCTGAAACCTCCACCACATACTGACAATCCCGCAGGCGGTCCGGCCACTCCTCTTCAAAGCCACGGATCACCGAGGGAGCCTGCTTTTTCAGCCGCCGGCAAAGCCCGAGCACATCACAGCCGTTCTGCCGGATGGTAACATCCAGCATCCCTTCCACATCCTCTGCGATCTTTTGCTCCAGCCGTTCACTCATATCCTCGAGCAGAGCTTTGTCTGCCTCGCCGGTGTTATGCTCCTCCAGAATCTCCGCCCGGCAACTCACCGAAAAGGTAAAGGCTGCGGTTTTTCCGTTTTCCTGCACCGATACGGTGGTGGATACGTCACTCACCTGCAGCGACACCGCTCCCCATCTTTCTGTGTCCAGAGTATACAGGCAGCGCTGCATCTCGTTGCGGCCGTACAAAAGGCCGCGCGTACCAGCGGCATCCAGTTCGCCGGCGTATTCACCGTCACGAAAAAAGGCAGTCCCGTCGGTGACCAGCATCTGTTCCTCGCCTTCGCCCTGTATCGCCACAATCGGCATCACGGCATCGAACATTCCACTGTTCGCCCGCTCAACATCGAGCAGGTGGGTACGCACCGCCATCCCCCACTGCGCCGCCTCCTCCAGCAGGGTCGTCAGCTGCTCCGCCGGCACCGCATACGCAGCAGACGGCACCCGCAGCACATCTTCTGCCCGGCCGCGCGCCATAACCATATCCACCAGCGGACGCCCCTGATAATTGCGCATGAAATAATCGGTAAGCGTGGTAAGCGTCTGCTGCTGTGCCTGTTCCATCCCGACCACGATCGCCTGATTATGCAGGATATAAGCGCTGCGCCCCAGCGTAGAGATAAACGAGCCGAGTGCCGCTGACACCGTTTGCCCGCCGCCGGTGTATACCCTGGTTGCATTGCCCTCCTGCTGGGACAGGCTGCCGGCAGTTTTCAGCGCCTCTACTGCCTGTACAGACAGCGCACAGCCGCCATCGCCATCGGCGTCGATGCCGATGGCAGTCACCACCGCACGGCTGGACATCTGGGATTTTTCCCGGCAGCTCGGCAGCAGCGACATGCCCAGCAGCAGTATGGCCACAATCGCCCACATTTTCATCGCGCATTCTCCTTTCGCGCCTCACGCCGCCGGCGGCAGTAATCCGCAAGCAGCAGCACCAACGGCACCAGCAGCGCCGCCACACCGATTGCGGCCGATGAAATCGACCAGATGACAGCCCGTTCCTCCTGCATGGCGGTGCCGCCGAACAAGATGGCGGGCAGCAGAGCCAGCACCGCACCGATCACAAAACAAACACGTTTTTTATTGGTTTCCGAAAGCCGGCCGTTCTTCCGGAACAGTCGTTTGAAGCAGTCCATAAACAGCATTCCGAACAGCGCCAGCTTCAAAAACAGGGCCGCAATCCAGATGGTCACCGCCAGAATATCCAGACGCTGCACAACGCTTGTCTGCGCAGCCGTAATGGCGGTGTAATAGGAAAACATGACCATGCCGCCGAAATCGCCCAGCACGCCGACGGTTGTCAGCTGGATTACCGCCATCACCACCGCCAGCAGAACGCACCACCACACAAAGCCCTTGCTGGTCTTTTTCCGACAGTACGGCAGCATTAGGCCGAGCACCGCAATTTCCATCGTCCTCGGCGTCTCCTCCAGCAAGCCGGCGATAACCGGCGAAAAGCCATCGTACAGAAACGGCGGGAAATACGCCGCATCCATCTCCGGCATGAGGGCAAATGCAATAAACGCAATAACCGCGGCAATCAGCACGGCAGCTATGGCGGCAGCCCGGGCAAGGGATTCCACGCCGTACAGGGCTGCGGAATACGCTGCCAGCACCAACACGATGCACAGGATCACCACCGGCATATCCGGGGACAGCACGGTGGTGACAAAATAGCGGAACCGGATCAGCTCCACCGCCTGCACATACAGGCAGATGAGCGCATATATCACTGCCAGCACCGCGCCGCCGCGGCCAAACAGGAGATAGCCGTAGTCCAGCGTGCCGGCCCCGCCCGTTCGCCGGGAAAACCACCACAGCGGCAGGAACAGCAGCAAAAGCAGTACCGACTGCAGCACGATGGACAGCACAAAATCCAGACCATTCGACAGCTGATGACGGGTTGCCGAATAGGTCATCGCTACTGACAAACGGCTGACCAGCAACAGTGCCGCCAGCTGGCCGCCGCTGATTTGGGAGGTACTCAGCATAAAATCGATTCATCCTTTCCGCTCACGCCGCCGACAGAGTGCCAAAGCCGGGTCATTACGGCGTGTTTTCTCCGGAGGTGCCGGCGATTTCGGAACCCTTCATATCCTGCACAAGAAACGGACGCCGTCCCATTTTGCGCCAGTCCGCACGGATGAACACGTCCCGCATGGCCTTTAAGCTGAACGGCGAAAGCGGTGCAAGATAGGGGATACTGTCCACGTTGATGGCGCTGATGCTGCACAGCAGGAGCAGCAGGCCGGCCATCACGCCGTACAGGCCGAGTGCGCCGCCCAGCACAATAAAGCCGAAGCGCAGAATCGCAATCGAGCCGTACAGCGACGGGATCACAAAGGAGCTGATGGCGGTCAGCGCCACAATGATCACCATCGGCGCACCGATCAGTCCGGCGTTGACCGCCGACTCCCCGATCACCAGGGCGCCGACAATGCTCACCGCATGCCCGACCGCTTTCGGGAACCGCAGGCCGGCCTCCCGCATGATCTCAAACAGGAAATGGATCATCAGCGCCTCCACCACCAGCGGAAACGGGGTGGAATAGTCGGATTTCAAAAAAGACAGCAGCAGCTCGGAGGGAAACATCTCAGGATGATGGGTGCCGATCGCGACATACAGCCCCGGCAGCAGCATCCCGATAAAAAAAGCGGCGTATTTGATCACTCGGATCAGACTCGCATAATACGGATGAATCGCGTAATCGTCCATCGACTGGAAATGTTCGACAAACAGATACGGCGTAATCAGCACGAATGGGGTGCCGTCCACCAGAATGGCAATCCGGCCTTCCGCCACCTTGCCGCACAGCGTATCCGGCCGCTCGGTGGTATCCACGCTGTTGAATAAAGACAGCGGCCGGTTTTCCAGAAACGGCTGAATATAACCCGATTCCAACACCGTATCCAGCGGCAGCGACGCCAGACGCGCCCGCACGTCCCGCAGCAGCGCGGGCGCCACCCGGTTTTTCATATAACACATGCAGATGGCGGTGTGGCTGGTCTTGCCGGCACTCATCATCTCAAACACAAGATCCGGTGTTTTCATCCGCCGACGGATCATCGAGATATTGACCCGGATTGCCTCGGTAAACCCCTCACGCGAACCGCGGATGGTCATCTCGGCCGAGGGTTCGCCGATGCTGCGGATCATAAAGGCTTGCAGACCGCCGAGCACCGCATACGGCACCCCGTCGATCAGCACCGCACCGAAGCCGGAGGCCACCAGCTCCATCAGCTCCTGCATAGTGGACACCTGCAGCATATCCACAAACCCCAGAACGTCATCCCGGATGTGCCCCATCAGTTCCTCCGGCGTATAATCCCCAGCAATCTGCGACATCGGCAGGATTACAGCGTCCGCCATCATATGCCGGTCCACCATGCCCTCGATGCTCACCAGCGCCGTCTTATGCCCGGCAATATCCATGCGCCGGATCACCAGATCCGCGCTGACCCCAAACTGCTGCCGCAGGTAAACGAGGTCATCCATCAGCACGCCGGTAATCGGCGTAGGATCCTCCGGCGGCTGAACCGCCGGCGTATTGCGCGGCGCGGAAAACAGCTCCCGTATTTTTGCAAACATCTGCACCCTCTGCCTTTCCGCCGCATAGCAGCGGCATAAACCGAAAACCGCTTGCCGACCGTTTTGGACCACCGCGCGATTTCTCTGAAAAGTATGTCCGCAATCCGGAGAATATATTCCCGAAAACTGGTCCATACTATGGGCATCAGGCAACCGCAATCACAGAAAGGCAGGTATTCTATTATGGCTATCACCGCAATCCGCACCGTCATCATCTACATATTCATTATTGCCGCCATGCGCATCATGGGCAAACGGCAGCTCGGCGAGCTGCAGCCCATTGAACTGGTGGTGACGCTGCTGATCTCTGATCTGGCCGCTGTTCCCATGCAGGAAAGCGGCATGCCGCTGATCAACGGCCTGATCCCGATCCTGATCCTGGTGGCGCTCGAACTGCTGTTCTCCGGTCTAATGCTCAAATCCTCGCTGTTTTCCCGGCTGATCAGCGGAACGCCAATCGTAGTGGTCAGCAAGGGCAAGCTCGACCAGAAAGCTCTGAAAAAGCTGCGGCTGACCTCAGAAGACCTGATGGAATCGCTGCGCATGCAGAACGTCTTCGATCTGCAGGAAATTGAATACGCCATCGCCGAAACCAACGGTAAGATCAGTGTATTCAAAAATCCCGAATTCCGCGCGCCCACCTGCAGCGACCTTTCGGTCGTCCAGCCGGACAACGGTATGCCGGTGGTGGCGGTCAGCGACGGGCATATCTCCGACTGGGCGCTGTCCATCTGCGAAGTAGATCACAGCTGGGTGGAACGCACGCTTGCCGACAACGCCTGTACCCTTGAGGATGTTTTTCTGCTGACCGTTGACCGCTCCCGCAACTACTTTATCGTGCGCAAGGAAAAGTGAGGAGGCCCCGCCATGAAACGCCTGATCGTTGCCGCCGCGCTGCTTATCGCCGTATTGGCGGCGTGTATCGTCACCAATAACGCCGTTAACCGCAATACCGCTTATCTGATCGGCCTGCTCGACCGGATCGAAGAGGCGTATACCGCCGGCAGCCGGGAGGACTGTGCGGCACTGACCGATCAGTTTGTGACGGAATTTCACGAGAAGACCCGCTGGTTTCCTTTCTTTATGCGGCACGCCGATATCAGCAAAATTGAGGAAACCGCCGCCACACTGCCATCCACCCTGCGGTATGAGGGCGACGACCATTTTGCCTCTGAGCTTATCCGCTGCCGCAATCAGCTGGAAAAGCTTGCAGAACTTGAACAGCCTACTCCGGAAAATATCCTTTAATGCAAAAAAAGCCGCCGGCATTTTTGCCGGCGGCAGCAATAGGTTTTTATTTGTCCACAATCGGGATATCGTCCTGATCCACCTCATTAAGACGACCGTGCAAATAATACTTGGTTTCCCTGGCGATCCGACCGGACAGAAGCAGCACGGCGATCAGATTGGGAATCGCCATCAGGGCATTCAGGGTATCGGCCGCTTCCCACACCAGATTCAGGCCAATCATCGGTGCCGCAGTCAGCACAAGCAGATAAAGGATGCGGTACGGGATCAGGGCCCGCTTGCCGAAGAGGTATTCCGTACACCGTTCCCCGTAATAAGACCATCCCAGCAGGGTGGAATAGGCAAATGTAATGATGCCCACGGTAAGAATGATCGGCCCCAGATACGGGATCTGGCTGAAAGCCAGCGTAGACAGTTCTCCGCCGTCGGTGATATTGGACACATCGATCGCCGGATTTTTCAGAATACTGCTCACCAGCACCAGACCGGTCAGAAGGCAGACCACCACTGTATCCCAAAATGTGCCGGTTGAAGAAACCAGCGCCTGCCGGACCGGGTTGCGCGTCTGCGCCGCAGCCGATACAATCGGCGCCGAGCCCATGCCGGACTCGTTGGAAAACAGGCCGCGCGCAATACCGTATCGTGCGGCCATCATCAACCCGGAACCCACCAGCCCTCCTGCCGCCGCACCCGGCCGAAAGGCCATCGTCACAATGGTTTTCAACGCCGGCCAGATGTAGTCATAATTCAGCCCCAGAACGATCAGGCAGCCGACCACATAAAAGGCCGCCATCACCGGCACCAGCCGTTCGCACACCTTGGAAATCATTTTTACTCCGCCGAAAATCACCAGCGAAGTGATCACCGCCAGCGTCACCCCGATCATCCAGGGCTGTACCGGCAGGGTGGTGCAGACGATTTTGGAAATGGCATTGGACTGTACACCGCTGCCGATCCCAAAGGAGGCGAGCGCCGCGAACAGGGCAAAAACCACCCCGAGCCACTTCATGTTCAGCCCGCGCTCCAGTGCGTACATCGCCCCGCCCAGCATACGGCCGTCCCGCGTTTTCACCCGATACTTGACCGCGATCAGCGATTCGGCATATTTGGTGGCAATACCGAAAACACCGGTCAGCCAGCACCACAGCACAGCACCCGGCCCGCCCAGCGCGATGGCGGTACCTACGCCGATAATATTGCCCGTCCCGATCGTAGACGCAAGAGCTGTGGTCAGCGCCGCAAACTGACTGATATCGCCGGCGGCATTTTCATCCCGGGTGACCGACAGACGAATCGCTGTGCCAAGCTTGCGCTGAATGCCGCCGGTACGCACCGTCATAAACAGATGTGTGCCAAAAAGCAGAATAATCATCGGCGCTCCCCACAGCACGCTGTTGAGGCCGGTGATGGTGTTTTGAAGAATCTCGAGCATGAACGCCGTTCCCCCGTCGTTATAGGTTCCGCCCGCGCGGGTGCTGTCGAAAAGTATACCATAATCCGGCAGCGCCTGTCCATGCCGCGGGCAAAAAACGGCATTTTGTTCTATCGAAAGACTTTCCGCCTGTTAATTTCGCCGCTGTCCGTACATACTACCAGTGACTGCGCATACGCCTGCACCGCTGGCAATGGCGGCGTTTTCCGGAGCGAAAAGCACCGCGGATCCGGCTGCCACCCAAACCATATTCTCCCGTATGCCGTGAGAACCGGGTAAACGCAGCCAAAGGAGGCCCGCCCATGAAGCCGGTGAAACTGGTAAAAATCGTGGCAGGCTGCTGCCTGGCACTCGCCGTTTCTGAGGCCATTGGGCTGCGGTTCGCCACCTCATCCGTGATTATTGCGATGCTGAGCATCCAGGATACCCGCCGGGATACCTTCCGGGTGGCGGGCCGCCGTTGCTGCGCTTTCGCCACCGCAGTGGCAATCGCCTGCATAAGCTTTACCCTGCTGCACTTTTCAGTGCTGTCGTTAGCTGTTTATCTACTGCTGTTTGTTGCTGTATGCCAGTGGCTTCATCTCGAAGAGGGCATGTCGATGAGCACTGTTCTGATGCTGCATCTGTGGACGACCGGCGCCATCACCCTCAGCGGGATTCTCAACGAAGCGGTACTCATGGCCATCGGCATTACCGCTGGGATTCTCACCAACTGGTATATGCCCCGTCAGACCGCCGCCATACGCACTGATCAGCAGGAGATTGAAGACAGCCTTCGCCGGATTACCGCAGAGCTGGCTGATGCTGTTGCCGGCCGTATCCATTCCGGCCATCTCGACACCGTCTTCGATCGGCTGGACACCCTTCTTGCTGCGGCGCGCAGGCGGGCAGCAGCTTATGCCAAAAATTCCTTTCATCCGGACGCCAAGTACTATCTGCACTATATCGACATGCGCACCGGCCAGCGCGATATCCTCGCGCGCATCCGCTCACACCTTCCCCGGCTCGGCTCGGTCCCGGAGCAGGCCCATATTGTGCAGAGCTTCATGCTGATGCTCGCCGGCACGCTGCACGAACACGACAACGCCGCCGATATGCTTGCCGAGCTTGAGCGTACGCGGCAGCATTTCCGCACAGCGCCGCTACCGGAAACCCGAACCGAATTCGAGACACGTGCAGTGCTGTTTGAGATTGTGCGCGAGCTGCAGCAGCTTCTTGAATACAAACGGGATTTCGCCCGCTCGCTGACGCCGTCACAGATTGAAGCCTTCTGGCATCCAGCGGATGAAAAAGCGCATTGACTCAGCTCAGATGTACATCCTAGCCACGGCGGGGCTGATCCCAGTGGGTGAAGTATGAATGGTGACGATATCGCCCGTACAGCAGGGAATGTCGGTCACATCCGCAATGGCATTCGACATGGTCATGCGCCCAAGCAGCGGCGCCTTACAGCCGCCGATTTCCACAAACAGACGATTATCCCTGCCGATACGGCGAAAATCCTCCTTAATATAGCGGAGATGATCCCGCAGGCGGAAGCTGTCCCGGACGCCGGCCATGCCCCAGCCGTCGAAGTGTCCGACCGGGATTACGGCAATCCGGGTAGGCCGCCGGGTGCGGTACATATCGCCATAGCCGATGTTATGTCCCTTGGGCAGCCATTTGACCGCCGCCACAGTACACTCGAGATGACCAACCGCCTGAAATCCCCAGATATCCCGAAGCGGCAGCAGGCCGTAAAATGCCGAACCCACGCGCACGGCATCCAGCCGCGTATACGGATAGCGCAGTGCGGCCGCCGTACTGGCGATATGCCGTATCCCCACATCCAGTCCGGCCGCCGTCAGTCTGTCGGTCATCGCCAGAAAACACGCCGTCTGCCGGCGAACCTCCCGGTCGCTCTGCGCAAAAGAATCGTGCAGATGGGAAAAGCAGCCTGTGATATGCAGGTGCGGGCAGGCGGCATGCATCTGCAGAACAGCCTCCTCCTGCCCCGGCAGAAAGCCAAACCGTCCAAAACCGGTGTCCAGCATTATGTGCACCGGAACACATACGCCCGCACGAAGAGCCTCCTTTTCCAGCAGAGCAGCGGTCTGCGGACAGTCCACACAAGCGGTCAGCTGATACGCTGTCACCGCCCGTACTTCTTCTTCGGTTACCGCCGGCGTCAGCATCAGAACCGGTGCGTGGATCCCCGCCGCACGCAGGGCAGCTGCCTCCCCGAGCTCCATCACCGCCAGCATGGCAACCCCCTCCTCAACCAGAATCCGTGCCGCCGGCACGATTCCCGCGCCGTATCCGTTGCACTTGACCACCCCGATCACCGGCACTTCACCCACCGTTTTCCGGAGCAGCGCAATATTGTCGCGAAACTTTCTGGTATCGGTTACATAGCGTGTCATACCGGCTATCCCGTTCCTTCCTCTTTGCTTGCCTTAAGGGAAGTATACCCCGGTGGAGAGCAGGAAATCATCAGACGGATGTAAGGAAGTTGTAAAAGCCTGCGGATCCTTTTCTGCTTGTCTGTGTTTTCCGCTTCATGCTGTAAGGCGCGGAATACAGCTGAGCTTGTCCTGCCATATCCAAAAAAGCGCCGGGCTTATATTGCCCGGCGCTTCCAGCTTGGCGAAAAAGGCCGGCTGACGCCGGTCATTTTCGCCAAGCTGAGCAAAAGTGGGGAAATCGTTCGATCCCCCACTTTTGACGCCTGCGGGCGGGTAATTGTTGCGCGAGGAGGGAACCCTGACGGTTCCCCCTCACACTCCCCTTCCCTCCGGTGTACTTTTTACAACTGCAAAGCGCCGGGCTTATGTTGCCCGGCGCTTCTCCTCTTTGTTCTCACCCGTTTTTCCGACCGTACCGCCCAGACCAAAGCTGATCTGCAGCGCTTCGTCCACCCGACGCATGGAACTGTCATCAAGCTGACCCATGTGTTCCTTTAACCGGCGTTTGTCGATGGTCCGGATCTGTTCGAGCAATACAATAGAATCCCGCACAAGACCGCTGCCCGCGGAGTTGAGTTGTATATGCGTAGGCAGCCTTGCCTTGTCCTTCTGACTGGTAATAGCAGCAGCAATCACGGTGGGGCTGAAGCGGTTGCCAACGTCATTCTGTACGATCAGCACCGGGCGGATTCCGCCCTGCTCCGAGCCCACCACCGGACTCAGATCCGCATAATAAATATCTCCTCTGTGGATGGGATGCATACCGTCTTCACTCCTGCCGCTTTTTTCATCCAACCAACGGGGTTTTGGCCGCTCAGGACAACCGGCTGTACCGTGTTCATCCCCTCGGCAGCGGCCAAAGGGAACATCCTTATTTTTGCCTGCCCGGAAAACGTTTATACAGCGGCGCAAACCTTTTTCCTCCCTGCGCCGTTTCCCCGTCATTCCATTGTATGCCGGTTCGGAATTTTTGACAGAACAAGCTTTCCGCACGGCTTATCCCTCAGGATACTTTCCGGGACAAAATAAGCAAGCCCCCGGCGACTTATCGTCACCGGGGACTTGTTATGGTAAAACCTCAGCGCAAACCGGCCATATCGGTCACACTCTTGCTGCGGGAATGGGCAATCGGCTTCCACTCCGCCTTCGGATGCAGCAGAGCCGCAAGCGAAATATAGGACATCGGAATCATGAACAGCGGCAGCAACAGGACCGCCGGCAGGAGCGGACGCACCGGCCGTTTTTCGAGCAGGGTCACCAGCAGCCCCGCGCCGGAAATCGCCAGCCAGTTGAGCACGCCGGAGACGATCATATACGGCAGGGCAAACGGCATGGTCACCGGGTTGAGCGCCATCGCCAGAAGGCTGGCCAGCGTCATCGGCACCATCAGCGCCATAGCCGGCACGCTGAGCACATGCACAGCCATATCCAGTGCACGCCAGTTGCCCCTGCGCACGCTGCGCCACACCGCCGGCAGGCACTGCTTCCCGCATTGAATCGTGCCTACCAGCCAGCGGAACCGCTGCCGCATGGATACCGCCTGGGTCACCGGCTGTTCATCGTAGAACACCGCCTCACGCACCGCCGCGATATGGTGGCCGGCGCATACCTGCTGGATCGTAAATTCGCAGTCTTCGGTAATGGTGGCTGTATTCCACCCGTCTTCCCCCAGCGCGGACAGCTTGAAGGCGAAGCCGGTACCGGTAATGGTGCTCGACAGGCCGCAGTTGTTGCGTGCCTCGTGGTAAAACCGCATCATCATCAGCCAGTACAGCGCATAGCAGCCGCTCGTCCAGGAATCCTGCGGGTTTTTCGGCTCGAGATAGCCGGTAGCCACCTCAGCGCCGGAACACAGCGCTTTATTCATTTCAGCGAGGAAGTTTTCCTCCGCCAGATTGTCGGCGTCAAACACGCACACGGCATCGAATGTGTCCGGATACAGCTCCTGAATTTTCTGCAGCCCCCAGCGCATCGCATAACCTTTGCCGCGCTTTTCGGGATTGAACCGCTCAAACACTGTGGCACCGCCCTTTTCCGCCGCTCCAGCGGTATTGTCGGTGCAGTTGTCCGCGATGACAAATACCCGGTAGCTCTCCTTCGGGTATCGCTGTGCCTTCAGGGACTCGATCAGGTGGCCGATCACCGCTTCTTCATTGCGCGCGCAGATCACCACCGCAAACCGGTGCTTCCGATCTTCGAGCGGCCGGCGCCGACGCCGCGGCAGAAGGCCGAAAAGCGTTACGATGCCCTGCCATGCCATCACCGGCAGAATCACCGCTGCCAGTACAATTGTCAGAATATCCATAGCCGCACTCAGCCACTCCATGACTGCCACCCCTAACACTCAGATGTTGATCATGAGTTCAGTATACCAATCCGCATGGACAAAGCTGCTCAGAAACGCGGTAGAAATTCTTAACGTTTATTAACAATTTATTAAGACGCCGCCGCAGGGCATCCGTTTTTTACTCCTGTTCGTCAAGCGTCAGTTCGTAAGCCGGCAGGAACTCATCGAGAAAACAATCCGCCGCCGGCAGGCCGAGCGCGCGCACCGCGTCAAAGGTCGCCTGCCGTGCCTTGGCAAATTCCCGGTTGCCCATCCGTTCCTCTTCCACGCATTTAATCAGGGCGGACAGCTTGTCAGCCGCCTTGACCAGCCGATGCTCCATGTCCGCCGTCTCGCCGAACAGCGGACGGTACTCGTCCTGCAGATCCTCCGGCAGCATCGACAGCAGCTTGTCTGCGGCCACCGCCTCCACCTGTTTGTAGGCATCGCGTATGGCCGGATTATAGTATTTCACCGGTGTAGGCATATCGCCGGTCAGGATTTCCGACGCATCGTGATACAGCGCAAGAAGCACGCAGCGTCCCACATCCACCCGGCCGCCGAAGCGCCGATTGGTGAGCGTTGCCAGCGCATGAGCCAGCACCGCCGTCTCATAACTGTGTTCACAGAGATTTTCCTCCCGTGTGTTGCGCATGAGCGCCCAGCGGTCGATGTATTTCATCCGGGACAAAACAGCGTAAAAATTTCGGCTCATACTGGACAAATCCTCATTTCCCGGCGCCGGCAGCTGCTGTGTCGGCGCAGAACGTATTCTTCTTTTATTTTATCTTGATTTCCGCGGTTTGTCCATGCTTATCGGGCAAATTTCCCGCAGCAGGCAAGTTTCGCTTTTCTTTTCCCGCACATTTTGCTATACTGGGACAAGATTGAAGCGAACGCTTATGCAGCGAAGGAGGGGCCTATGTCCGCATTAACCGCATCCCGCCGGCGGGCCGTTCATTTTCTCGTCGGAGCCTTGCTTTTCGCTTTTGTTGTGCGCCTGTGCATCGGCATGCTGTACACCAACTATTTCGATATCCGCTGGTATTTAACCTGGGCGCGTTCTCTGCCGGACGGCTTTTTCAACTGCTATGTCCGGCTGACCGACGGGCAGTACGCGCTGGATTACCCGCCAGTGTATCTCGTGGTTTTGTATCTTGTCGGCTGGCTCTATCGATTTATCCCGCTCGAGCGCTACGAGATGTTTGAAATGCTGGTGATGAAGTTCTTCCCCATTCTGTTCGACATTCTCGCCGCCATGATGCTGTATCTGTGCTGCCGCAGACGCGGAGAAACCTTTGCGCTGCTCGCCGCCTGCTTCTGGGCACTCAACCCTTCAGCAGTCTTCAATGCCGCCTGCTGGGGACAGACCGACGGCATGATGCTGTTTTTTCTGCTGTTGTCGTTCCATACGGTGGAAAGCGGCCGCCCGATTCTCGGCTCAGTTTTGTTTGCCGTGGCGGGCCTGGCCAAAATGCAGACGCTGTACTTCACGCCGGTGCTGTTTTTGTATCTGCTGCGGCGGTACAAATGGGAGAAAACCGTCCTCGGGGTGGGTGCTGCGATGGCGACCGGCTACGGCGCGTTTCTGCCGTTCATTTTCAGCAGCTGGTCCGTCCGCGGCGCGATGAGCCTTGCGTTGCCGTTCGAGGTGTATTTCGGCGGCCTGGGCAAATACCCATACGCCGCACTGAACACCTATAATCTGTACGGACTGTTCAACCTCAATTGGGTACCCGACAACCGTTCGCTCTTTTTCGGACACCCGGATCCCGAAACCGGTATGATGATCGGCGGCTTCACTCTGAATATGCTCAGCTTTCTGTTTATTCTCGGCACGCTGGCCCTGCTTGCCGTCATTATGCTGCGTGGCCGGGCGGTCGGCAGCCTGTGGGCCGGCTGCTTTCTGTTCATGCAGTGCATCTTCATGCTCACCACCCGCCAGCATGAGCGGTATCAGATCGTGGTTCTGCCGTTCGCACTGCTGCTGTTTGTGTGGAGCCGGCGCATGCGGCATATGTGGCTGTTCATTGCCCTGTCGCTGACCACCTTCGTCAACCAGTTCATGCTGCTCATCCGCAACAACACGATCAACAATCCGGCCGCGCCGTGGAACGCCATATTTGAGCCGACGCAGGTGATCTTTTCAGCTGTCAATCTGCTGCTCTTTGTCTGGGGCGCGGCAGAGGTATGGCTATACGCTTTTCGGAAAGACGCTCCGTCGGACGAAGCCGTCCCACCTGCAAAGGAGGTAACCGCATGACCGCCGCACAGACACTGCCGCAGAACACACTGCAAAAACCACAGAGCCGCCTTTTGATGACCTTTCTGGTCGCGCTGGGGATGGGGATTCTGCTGTTTTTGCCGTTCATCATCTTCGACCGCGGCTATTTTATCTATTATGGGGATTTCAATGTCCAGCAGATCGCCTTTTACCGGCTTGCCCACGACTGTGTGCGGGAAGGCAACGTTTTCTGGAACTGGACCACCGATCTGGGCGCCAACTTTATCGGTTCCTATTCCTTTTACCTGCTGGGCAGCCCGTTTTTCTGGCTGACCCTTCCGTTTCCGAGTGCTGCGGTGCCGTATCTGATGGGACCTCTGCTGATGCTGAAATTCGCCTGTGCCGGCACCGCCGCCTATGCGCTGCTGCGGCGGTTTGTGCGGCCGAATCTCGCCATGCTCGGCGGAATCTTGTATGCCTTCTCCGGCTTTTCGATTTATAACGTTTTTTTCAATCACTTCCACGAGGCCATCATTTATTTTCCGCTGATGCTGCTCGGACTCGAGCTGTATATGAAAGACAACCGCCGCGGCTTTTTCGCGCTGATGGTCTTTTTCAGCGCGCTGAGCAACTACTATTTCTTCATCGGCCAGGTGTTTTTTATTCTCATCTACTGGTTTGTCCGCATGGCCTCGGGAGAATGGGAGTGCACCGTATCCAAATTTCTCTGGCTCGGTTTTGAAGCGGTTGTCGGCACCGCAGGTGCGGCCGTATTCCTGCTGCCCTCCTACTTTGCCGTCGTACAGAATCCCCGCACCGAAAGCCTGATCGCCGGATGGGATTTCCTGCTGTACTCGAAGCCTCAGAGGCTTTGGGACATCCTGCACGCCTTCTTCTTTCCGCAGGATATCCCAGCACGTGAAAATTTCTTCCCCGATTCGGACAACAAGTGGGCGTCGATGTCCGCCTGGCTGCCGGTCTTCGGCTGCTCCGGCGCGATCGCCTATTTTCAGTCCCGCAAACATTCCGACTGGCTGCACCGCATGCTGATCATCTGCTTTTTCTGCGCGGTGATTCCCGGCTTCAACGCCATGTTTCAGCTGTTCAACTGGGTGTACTACGCCCGCTGGTACTACATGATGGTGCTCATGCTGGTCATCGCGACGGTGCTCTGCTTCGAGGAAGCGGACAAAAAGCCGGTCAACTGGACGCGCGCGTTTGGCTGGACCTTTGGCATTACGCTGTTTTTCACACTGGTTATCGGCTTTATGCCTAAGAGCTGGACGCCGGATGAGGAAACCGGCAAGCTGTCCTTCGGCCTGATGAAGCTGCCTGAACGCTTCTGGCTGTTTGTCGCCATCACACTGATTTCGCTGCTCATCGGTCTGCTGCTGGTGCTGCTGTTCAAGCACGAACGCCGGCAGTTTGCCCGCTGGTCGATTATCGCCACTGTATGCGTGTCGCTGCTGTACAGCTGGTATCTGATCGGCCTTGGCAAGGTAAACTCCAATTTTTCCTCCGACTATGTGATCGACCGCTGCATCGAGGGGGCCGATAAATTCGATCTGCCGGACAGCGATCAGGTCGTCCGTGTGGATATGAACGAGGGCATGGACAACCAGGGCATGTTCTGGAACATGCCGACCATTAACGCTTTCCACAGCATTGTGCCCGGTTCGGTGATGGAATTCTATCCCACCATCGGCGTATCCCGCAGCGTGGGCTCCCGTCCGGACACTACCCATTATGCCCTGCGGGGACTCACTTCGGTGCGCTGGCTGTTTGATTATGACAACGAGGACGGCGGTGCGCCCGGAAAATCCGAAACGGCATTTTTTGAAACCAACGGAAAAACCAAAATGCCCGGCTGGAAATACTACGATACGCAGAACCACTTCCGGATCTATGAAAACGAGTATTATATCCCGATGGGCTTTACCTATGATTACTATCTGACCCGTACCGAATACGAAGCGCTGAGCACCACCCAGCGCGAGCTGGCGCTGCTCAAGGCGATCGTGCTGGAGGATGAGGACGCTGAAACTTATGCCGGCCTGCTCAAGTCGCTGACGGCCGAGGGCGATCCGGTGTATACCCAGTCAGCTTACCTTACCGACTGTCTGGCCCGGCGCGCAGGAGCGGCCTCCTCTTTCCTCTACGATAACCGGGGCTTTACCGCCACCATCACGCTGCCGGAGGAAAATCTGGTGTTTTTCAGCGTGCCGTATGAGGACGGCTGGAGCGCCTCGGTAAACGGCGAACCTGCCGAGGTGATCAAAACCAATGTCGGTTTTATGGCGGTGCGCTGCCCGGCCGGTGAAGCGGTAACCATCCGGTTCGACTACATGACACCGGGGCTGATTCCTGGCCTGCTGATCACCTGCGGCGCGGCGCTGCTGTTTGTGCTGTATCTTATGCTGTTCCGTCTGTATGACCGGCGGCGTGCCGCCAGGATTGCCGTTGCGAAAACGGAGGATGTCCCCTGCGCCGTTCTGCTCTGGCCGGCCGGAGAACCGGAAGCCGGCATGCAGTCACAGGATAATCTGCCGCCCGATGGTCCATCGGCAGAGGAAACGGATACGCCCGCCGACAGCACAGACGATCCCCCCGTAATGTGACGGTATAAACCGCCCGGAAAGGAAAAAATCATGTCATTCCTCAACACCAAAAAGCCAGGAGCCTTTTATACCGGCGGCGAAGAGATCGCCAATGCCATTACCCACGGCGTCGGAGCAGCGCTTGCGATCGCCGGGACCGTAATCCTGATTGTCAGCGCGGTCGGCGACGTATGGAAAGTGGTCAGTTCCACCATATATGGCGCCAGCATGCTGGTGCTGTTCCTGATGTCCTGTCTGTATCATGCGCTGACCAACCGCACCGCCAAAAAGGTGATGCGCGTATTTGACCACACCTCCATCTTTCTGCTGATCGCCGGGACCTATACCCCCTTCACTCTGGTCACGCTGCGCGGCTGGGTGGGCTGGACCATTTTCGGGATCGTCTGGGGCTGCGCGGTATTCGGCATTGTGCTGAACATCATCAGTGTCGAGCGGTTCAAAAAAATCTCGATGGTCTGCTATATCGCCAGCGGCTGGTGCGTGGTTATCGCCGTGGTGCCCCTGGTGCAGAAAATGGCATGGCCGGGTATCCTGCTTCTGGTGCTCGGCGGCGTTGCGTATACGGCCGGCATCCTGTTTTACCGCAAGAAAAGCATCCGCTATTTTCACACGGTCTGGCACGTATTCGTTTTCGTCGGTGCGCTGCTGCATTACTTCTGCATCCTCTTTTATGTCATCCGGTAACGCGGCCGTGCCGGTATCCCGCTAAAAAAGACTGCAAAACCGCCTGTGCAAGAAGCGCAGGCGGTTTTTGGGATACACGCCTGTTTCTCCACGACGTCACCAAGTAACCTGCACAATGCCATTAAATTTCGACAACAAATTCATTACAGTTATGCAATTCTTTTCATAAAATACATTTTCTTTTTTCCTGGCTATGGTATACTGTTTGACAATAGCAATCATAAGGGAGGTTTCCTGTTCATGGCTATTACTGAATCCTTCATCCTGTCGCAGGCTCCCAACCCCACGGCAGCGGAAAACGGCCGTAAGCTGTCGAAAAAGGGCAGCTTTTCCGCCTGGCACAAGACGGAAGACGGCACGCTGTACTGGGCGGACTGTGCGGGCAGCGGAAAAACACCCTACCATACTTCCATCGATTTTGTGAATCCCGATGCCCCCATCTGCCGCTGCTCCTGCCCGAGCCGGCAGTTTCCCTGCAAGCACGCGCTCGGCCTGCTGTTTGAAATCCTGGCGGATAAACCGTTTGCCGTGGCGGAGCTGCCGCAGGATATCGCGGATAAGCGTGCCAAGCAGGCCGCCCGTGCTGCCAAAAAGGAAGAAGGCAGCGATGCCGGCACCTCCGTACAGCCGAAAAAGCCGAATATCGCGGCACAGTCGAAAAAAATGAAAAAACAGCTCGACGGGCTGGACATGGCGCAGCGCATGATTGACGACCTTCTGGCCGCCGGACTGTCGACTCTGGCGGGCACTTCGATTCAGTCGTATGAAAAGCTGGCAAAGGATCTTGGCAGTTACTACCTGACCGGTCCGCAGCTGGCTTTTTCCCGCCTGGCCCTGACCGTACGAACCATCCAGCAGGATCCCTCAAACGCCGCACGCGGATATGCACAGGCCTCCCGCATCCTGGTGGCGCTGTCTTCCACCATCAAAAAGGCGCGGGCTTTTCTGGAAGCCCGGCTGGAACAGGACCGGTTCACCGCCGAGGATACCATTCTGTTTGAGGCGCTCGGCGGCATCTGGCGGTTGGAGGATCTGCGGGCGATCGGCTCATACACGGAAAACGCACAGCTTGTACAGCTGTCCTTCGACGTCCGTTACGACGAAGCCCGACGGGAGTTTATCGACCGTGGTTACTGGGTCGACGCCGACACCGGTGAAATCGGCCAGACGCTCAATTACCGGCCAGTCAAAGCGCTGAAATACGTCAAGGCCGATGATTCCTGTTTTGATCTTGTCTGCGTGCCGGAGCTGTTCCAGTATCCCGGCGAACTCAACCGCCGCATCCGTTGGGAGGGCTGCACCATGCAGCCGCTGACTCCGGATATCCTGCTCCGGCTCCGAGATCGGGCACAGCCGGATCTGGCGACGGCGGTCAAGCTGGTGAAAAACCAGATCAAAAACACCCTCTCCCCGAAATACGCCGGTGTGCTGCTGCCCTATGCCCGGCTCTGCCGTGCAGGCGGGGAAACGGTGCTTGAGGACCCCGCCGGCGCCCGCATTGTGCTGCGTGACCGTGAAGAGGACGGCAACGACCACCGTACCACCGCGCGGCTGGCCATGCTGCCGGATGCCGCCATGCTGGAAAACCAGCTGATGTTCGGCCTGCTTTTTTACGATGAGACCGACCGGCGCATCTGCGTGCATCCATACAGCCTGCTCACGGAAAATCAGATCGTCCGCCTGCAGTACTGACTGAAAGGAGGGAAACTATGAATCTTCAGCCTGTTTATGCCGTGAAGGAACGGCTCGAACATACCATTCTCGCGGGAACCAACCTGCTCCCGGAGGACTTCCGGCTCCGCCGCGCGGCGGAGGAGCTGGCACCGCTCGCGGCGGCCAGCCCGGTTTTTGCCAGAATAGACGCCGGGGTGAAACAGCTGCTGCAAGCGCCTGCCGAAGCGCGCGCCTCGCTGCTGCTGGATACCCTGGCCCTCGTCGACGCGGTGCTCTACACCCAGGCCGTTACCGGTCTGGATGGGGAAGCCTCCCCGCTGCCGGTGGGCGGCGGGCAGTACGTTCCGCTGCGGCACAGCCAGCTGCAGCCGCTGCTGACCGCGCTGAGCACCACCGGCTCCGGCCGGTTTGAGGTGCTGCGCAGCGCCGTGGACAGCCATTCTCCCGCGCTCGGGGACTACCGGGTGCTTTCCGCGATGGTGCACGGTCTGGGCGATCCCTACGGTGAGATGGCCGAACTGATCGCACATTGCCTGATGCAGGGCGGTCCCGCCGTTGTCCCGCTGCTCAAGGCTGGCTTTGATCCGGCCGGCGGCAGAGAGATGGTGCGCCGGGTAGAAATACTCGCCGGGCTGGATACCGATAACACCTGGTTCGTCACCCAGCTGGACACTGCCCAAAAGGAGGTGCGCGAAGCACTGATCCATGCCCTCGGCAGACACAGCGAAAACGCTCCTTTGCTGCGGGATCTGGTCAAAGCCGAGAAGGGCAGGGCACGGAAAGCCGCCCTCTGGTCGCTCGCGCAGATGGAGGATGCCGAAACCGTCGCTTTCTGGACAAAGGAGATTGCCAAAAATCCGCAGTCGATCCTGTATCTCACCTCTGCCGGCAGCGAATGGGCCGCCGATCTGACGGCGGCGCAGCTGGATGCGCTCCTGCGCGCGCTTGACAGCCGGGACAGCATTACGCCGAAAGAGCAGGAGCAGCTGGAAGCCGTGCTCTCCGCGATGGCGGGCAAATGCTCCGCCCGTCTGCTCGACGCCTGGCGCACCCTGGCCGATCGGCTGTCCCGGCTCACCCGTCTGCGTACGGCAGACGGCAAGGCACTGACCGTATCCGCCGGCCAGTATGGCACCGTATCGCTGGATGAACGTGCGGCGGATATCCTGCTGACCAGTCTGGCGGTGACGGGCGATGCTCGTCTGCGGACACTCGCGCAGGAATTGTATGCCGCCTTCGGCGCACCCTGGCTGACCCCGGCGGTGACGGCCGACATCCTGGCAAAGCCGGCCGATGCCGTGTTCACCGCCTACTCCCCCTGCTTTGTGCGCAGTGGCCTGCTGCGGCGGGAAACCGAGCAGGAGGCGCAATTGCGCGGACAGGTGCTGTCCGCGCTCGGCCACATAGCCTGCACCGACGGCCGCTGGGCGTTCCACATCTGGCAGTATGATCCCCGCAGTGAGACCATGCGCTGCCTGTCCTTTGACATCGCGCCGCCTGACCCGCGCTGGTACGCGCTGCTGACCGATCCGCGGGTGCAGAAGCCCAAACGGGTGAAGGTGTCCGCCCCGCATCGCCGCGGAGAATCCGCCTATGACGATTTTCTGACGCAGTGGGCCGCACCGCAGATACACGCCTGCTGTGAGACGCTCGGCGCTTATTTCCGCCAGCGCGGCCTGCAGACGGGGGATTACGTCGGCTATGGCCGGCGGATGCGTCTGCTCGGCTGGACCGACTGGACGGGGTTTGTACCGGAATGCGCGAAGAAAAAGGGCGAAATAGTTTACAGTACCATGCGCGATTTCCTTCAGGATCTGGATTTGACCCCTGAACAGCTCGCCGCCGAAGTGGAAGCGGTGTGGAAGCTGTCTTGCAGCGGCAAGCTCAAATTCGCGCTGTACGGCAAACCTTCCGGCGATTTTGAAGTGCTGATCCGCAACCTCCGTGCCGGAAACGGCTGGCATTTTGATTAAGACAGAAAGGAGCCTGCCCCATGTCCCAAACCAACGCACAGCGCCTGCCTGCAGAAGCGCTGTTTCAAACTGAACTCGATGCCCTGATTGCGGCCGAAACCGATCCGGTTCCCACCGGCTGGCGGATGTCGCCGCGCTCGGTGCTCACCTATATCACCGGCGGTACCAGCATTAAGGGAGTGCCGATTACCCCCAAATATATGGGAAACCGCCGGTTGGTGGAGATCGCCATTGCAACCCTGGTCACCGACCGGGCGCTGCTGCTCGTCGGCGAACCCGGCACCGCCAAATCCTGGCTGAGCGAGCATCTGGCTGCAGCCGTCAACGGCGATTCCACCAAGGTGGTGCAGGGTACCGCCGGCACCACCGAGGAGCACATCCGCTATTCCTGGAATTACGCGATGCTCATTGCGAACGGTCCCAGCCCGGAGGCGCTGGTGAAAAGCCCGGTTTACCGCGCGATGGAAAGCGGCTCGATCGTACGCGTGGAGGAAATCTCCCGCTGTGCCAGTGAGGTGCAGGACGCACTGATTTCGCTGTTGTCGGAAAAGCGCCTGTCGGTACCGGAGCTTGGTCTGGAAGTGCCGGCGCAAAAGGGCTTTTCGCTCATCGCCACCGCCAACACACGGGACAAGGGCGTTAACGACATGTCCGCCGCACTCAAGCGCCGGTTCAACATTGTGGTGCTGCCCGCTCCCGCGGACATCGCCACCGAAATGGATATTGTGAAAACCCGGGTTGCCCAGCTGTCTGCCGGGCTGGATCTGAACGCCGTCCAGCCGGACGGGGATACGGTGGAAAAGGTGGTCACCATTTTCCGGGAGCTGCGTTCCGGCGTCACCCTGGACGGAAAACAGAAACTCAAGGCCACCAGCGGGGTACTCTCCACAGCGGAGGCCATTTCCCTTCTGGCCAACTCGATGGCGCTCGCCGGCAGCTTCGGCAGCGGCACCATCACCGCAGAGGACCTGGCCGCCGCCCTGCAGGGCGCGGTGGTCAAGGATGAGGAAAAGGATAAGCTGTCCTGGAACGAATATCTGGAAAACGTGATGAAGAAACGCGGCAGCGCCTGGCTGCCGCTGTATCACGCCTGCCGGGAGCTGGAAAACTGATGGCCGGGCCATATATATTCGGGGTGCGCCACCTCTCTCCGGCGGCGGCCTGGCATCTGCGCCGCACGCTCGACGAGGTGCGTCCGCGGCTGATTCTGGTAGAGGGACCGAGCGATTTTTCCGATCAGATGGACTGGATGTGCCACCCGGATACCGTTCTGCCCGCCGCCATGCTGGCCTACACCCGGGAAAGCCCTGTGCGTACCATCCTCTATCCATTCGCGGTGTATTCCCCGGAATACCAGGCGATCCTGTGGGCGCACCAGAACGGTGTGGAATGTCGCTTCATGGATCTGCCGTCGTCGGTATTTCTGGCCTTTGACACGGACGAACCGGAGGACAGCGACGAGACGCCTGCCGTGGATACCCCGACAACCGAATGGGTATATCATCGGCTGGAGACCCTGAGCGGCGAGGAGCACGACACCTTCTGGGAGCGGCATTTTGAGCAGCTCACTTTCCCCGATGCTTACCGGGCGGCGGCGGATGCCTTTGGCCGGCAGCTTCGGGAAGCAGCGTACGCGGATGCGCCCCGCCGAACGGCCGAGAATCTGGTACGGGAAGCCTACATGAAGCGCACGATACAGGCGGCGATGAATTCTGGTATTCCAGCTGAAGCGGTCTTCTGTGTATGCGGCGCATACCATGTGGCGGGACTGGAAAACGGCGCGGTGATGACCGACGCCGAAGAAAAGGCGCTGCCGCGGGTGGAGTGCTGCTCCACGCTGATGCCATATTCCTACTATCGACTGTCCACCCGCTCAGGCTACGGTGCCGGCAACAAGGCGCCGGCCTATTTTGAACTTTTGTGGGATGCACTCAGCGGAGAGGGCCCTCAGCAGACGGCTTATCTGTATCTGACCCACCTCGCGGCTGCTCACCGGAAAATGGGCAACCTCACCTCCTCCGCGGAGGTCATTGAGGCGGTGCGGCTGGCGGAACAGCTGGCCGCCATGCGCGGCAGCCGGTATCCCTGCCTTGCCGACCTGCGCGACGCCGCCGTGACCTGCATGGGTCACGGGCAGTTCTCCGAAATCTCCCTTGCCGCCGCCGAAACCGAAATCGGTGCAAAAATCGGTTCGCTGCCGGAAGGGGTGAGCCGCACCTCAATTCAGGATGACTTTTACCGTCAGCTTAAGGCTCTCCGGCTGGAAAGCTACCGCACCGTCCAGGTGCAGCGGCTGGAGCTGGACCTGCGGGAAAAGCTGAACGTTAAATCCGAAGCGGCCGCCCGGCTGGATCTGAACCGCTCCCGTTTCCTGCACCGGCTGCGGGTGCTCAGCATTCCGTTTGCTGAATCGGCCGCCAGCCGGCAGGATAAAGCCAACTGGGGCGAATACTGGGATCTTCACTGGACGCCGGAGGCGGAAATCGTCATCGTGGAATCCGCTCTGCTCGGCGATACCGTAGCAGGCGCTGCCTCCTTCTCCCTGAAGGAAAAAGCCGAAGCCGCCGCTTCGCTGGCTGAAACCGCCGCCCTTTTTGAGGATGCTTTCCTATGCGGGATTCCGGAAGCGGCGTCATATATCCTCTCGGTGCTGCAGCGGCTGTCGGTGGACGACGCCGCGCCCGGCGAACTTGCGCGTGCCGCGCAGCGGCTGTCGCTGATCATCCGCTACGGCGACCTGCGGCAGTTCGATGCCGCGCCGCTGATCCCGCTGCTGACGCAGCTTTATCTGCGCTTCTGTCTGACGCTGGAGGGTGCCTGCGTCTGTGACGACCAGGCTGCGGCAGGGGTAATGCAGGCGATGGATCTCATCAATACAATACAGCTCAGCCATGATTTTCTGGCGGAAGACCGCTTTCTAACCCTAATGTCGCACCTCTCCGACCGGGACGACCTGAACACCCGCTGCTCCGGCTTTGCGATGGCAATCCTGCTCGAACGCGGCAAAGCGGACGAAGACCTGCTCGCGCGGGAAATGGCACGGCGGCTGTCCTACGGCGTGCCCGCAGATCTGAGCGCCGGCTGGTTTGAAGGGCTTGCCCGCAAGAACCGGTATGCCCTGATCGCGCGGCTTTCGCTATGGAAGCAGCTCGACGACTATCTGCAAACCCTTTCCCCGGACGAATTCAAACGGGCACTTGTTTTCCTGCGCCGGGCCTTTGCCGATTTCACACCCGCGGAGAAAAGCGATATTGCCGAAAACCTGGGAGAGATCTGGGGCGTCGACGCGCAGCAGGCGGCCGATCTGCTGATGCGGGAAGCCACAGCCGACGAACAGGCCGTGCTCGACAGCCTTGACGAATTCGACTTCGGCGATATCTGAGAAAGGAGGCATTCCATGACCACCGAAGAACGTCTGAACCGCTGGCGGCTCATTCTGGGCCGCGAAAGCGACGAGCGGTTCGCTCCAATGGGCGCCGCCCCACTTTCCGCGGAAGAACTGCTGATGGATCAAGCACTCGCCGCTATCTACGGCGGACCGGGTGAAAGCTTCTCCGCCGGCGGACGCGGTGCCGGAAACGGTCCTTCTTCCCCGCATATTGCCAAATGGCTTGGCGACCTGCGCTCGCTGTTTCCTCAGGATATTGTAGCGGTAGTGCAGAATGACGCTATCGAACGCAAGGGATTAAAACAGCTCCTGCTCGAGCCGGAGCTGCTCGACAATCTCGAGCCTGACCTGAATCTCGCCTCCACGCTGCTGATGCTCAAGGATCATATCCCGAAAAAATCCAAAGAATCCGCCCGTCGGTTTATCGCGAAAATTGTGGAGGACATCAACCGGATGCTGGAAAGCGACATGCGCCGGGCGGTAACTGCCGCACTCAACCGGCGTGCGCATTCCCCGCTGCCTTCCGCTTCGGCGATTGATTTTCCGTACACCATCCGCCGCAATCTGCGGCACTATCATCCTCAGCTGAAAACCATCGTTCCCGAACGCGTCTACTTCTTTGACCGTTCCAGCCGTACAAACCGCTGGAACGTCATCCTGGACATCGACCAGAGCGGCTCGATGGGCGAATCCATTTTTTACTCTTCCATCATGGCCTGCATCCTCGCTTCAATGTCGGCCGTAAAAACGCGGGTGGTCGCTTTTGACACGGCGGTTATGGATCTGACCGATCTGTGTCAGGACCCGGTAGACCTGCTTTTCGGCTTCCAGATGGGCGGCGGCACCGATATTGCCAAATCCATCGCCTACTGCCAGCAGTTTGTGGAAGAACCGAAAAAAACGCTGTTTTTCCTCATTTCGGACCTGGAGGAGGGCGGCAACCGCGCCGGCCTGTTACGGCGGCTTGAAGAAATGAAAGCATCGGGCGTGACAGTGATCACCCTGCTGGCCATCGCCGACGGCGGGCGCCCCTACTATGACGCGCAAACCGCCCAACGTATTGCCGCAATGGGTATTCCCTGCTTTGCGTGCACCCCCGAAAAGCTGCCGCAGCTGCTCGAGCGTGCGCTCAAAGGGCAGGATCTCACCGCTCTGGCCAAATCGTTCGAGTCCAGAAAAGCTAACTGACAAAAGGCCGCATGGAAAATCTCCATGCGGCCTTTTTCCTATATTCGGCTTATGTTTGGTCTTATTTCCCGAGGCTTTCCAGTTCTTGACGGCTAAAGCGGTACACCGCGTCGCAGAAACGGCAGGTTACCTCCGCCTCGCCATTTTCGTTCGGCAGCTCCCGCCGATCCTTTTCCGGCAGCGACGCGAGCGCGCGCTCCACCCGCTCCCGCGAGCAGCTGCAGAGATACGCCGGTTCGGCGGTATCCAGCCGGTCATACGGCATGCCATCCATCACCATGGCAACGATCTCTTCCGGCGTCTTTCCCGCGTCAAGCAGCGTGGTCATTGGAGGCAGCGCGGCGGTGGACCGTTCCAGATGCGCGATCACGCTTTCCGGGCAAAACGGCAGCAGCTGCACCAGCAGACCGCCGGCCGCGCGCACCGTCAGATCCGGGTTGACCAGCACACCGAGCGCACAGACAGTCGGAATCTGCTCGCTGTACGCATAGTAGCTCGTGATGTCCTCGGCAACTTCACCAGAGACAAGCGGTGTACAGCCGGAATACGGCTCTTTACCCCCGGTATCCCGCAGGACATACAGCATTCCCTCATGGCCGATCGCACCGCCGACATCCAGCTTGCCATCCGGACGCAGTGGCAGTTCCACCACCGGATTTTCTGCATAGCCGCGCACATTGCCGTGATAATCGGATACCGCCATGATTTTTCCCGCCGGCCCGTTGCCGGCAAACCGCACCGTAACCGAATCCTTCTCACCTTTAAGCATCATGCCCATCAGCGAAGCGGCCGTCAGCGTGCGTCCGAGCGCCGCCGTCACCACAGCAGAGGTTTTATGAATCTGTTCCGCTCTGGCGCAGATATCGGTCGTGTCCGCCACCATAACCAGCGCGGCGCCGTCCTGTGTCAGGCAGCGAATTGCTTTTCCCATATTCCTATTGTCTTCCTTTCCTACGGCGCGTCCGATTTATAGCCGACGCGTCACAAAAACCCAGCGTTCCTCCTGCGGTCCGGGCGGCGACAGCATATCCGCGCCGTATACCGCTTCAATGCCGAAACCCGCATCGGCCAGCAGCTTCTCCCACGTGCGGCGGGAATAGGCCCGCTCCCGCACCGTGTCAGTCAGCCGCCGGTAGCTACCGCCGCTGTCCACAAAGAAATCCAGCTGCATATCCACAATGCCGCTGCGTTCCTCCAGACGATTGCGCCAGACGCACACAAAATCGTCTTCTTCAAACACAAAGGCGTTGTCGCCGAGCACCTCGCGGTGCTTGTACGGCGTGTTGACGTCAAAAATCAGCAGTCCTCCCGGCGCCACAAACAGATGCAGCCGCCGGAACACCTCCCGCAGATCGGCGGTGCGGCACAGATGGCTCAGGCTGTCGAGCATGCAGACCGCGGCATCCACCGTGCCGTACAGGTCGAGTTCGCGCATGTCCTGCTGCAAAAACAGCAGCGGCTTTCCCGCCGCCGCGGCCTTTTCGTTTGCCTTTGCCAGCATGTCCGCCGATCCGTCCACGCCGATCACATCCACACCGCGCTGCGCCAGCTCCACACTCAGGCTGCCGGACCCGCAGGCGAGATCGAGCACCGTTTCCGGTTCTGCACAGCCGTAATCGGCCAGCAGCCGCAGCACCTGTTCCGCCTCCTGCGCATAATCGATGTCCCCCGTCAGCCGGTCATAAAAAGCGGCAAACTCCCGGTAACCGTTCACCGTATCCCTCCCGGCGGTCAGTCCGCCTTATCCTTTTCCATACGGGAAAAGACCATGTCATAGGCATCGCAACCATAAATCAGCGAACGGTTGACCCGGCTGATGGTTGCCGTGGAAGCACCGGTCGCGGCCACAATATCGCTGTAAACCCGCTTGTCACTGAGCATTTTTGCCACAACGATCCGCTGGGAAAGCGCCTTGATTTCCGCAACCGTACACAGATCCTCAAAAAAGCGATAGCACTCCTCCATCGTTTCCAGCTTCAGAATCGCCTGAAACAGGAAATCCGTGTTATCGTCCTTGATTTTTGAGTTCATAGGAGTATCCTCCGTCCTTTCGTACACTGGATTCCATGGCTTTGCATTATATTTTAGCAAACTACAGCATGAAAGTAAAGAGGGGAAACAAAAAAGACGGTGCGTCCCGCAGGATCGCACCGCCTTTTATTTCCCTATCAGCCGAGGACTGCCTTGTGGTAGGTTTTTTTGCCCTTGCGGATCACCACATATCCCTTTTCAAATGCCGCCTGCGGCACCGCCGCATCCAGTGCTGTAACCTTTTCGTCATCGACCGAAATACCGCCCTGCTCAATGAGCCGGCGAGCCTCCCCGCGGGACGGCGCCAGCTTCGTCGCCATCAGCAGATCGATGATGCCCGCCGCACCGTCTGTGAACAGCTCCGCACCGATGACGGTGGAGGGCATGTTTTCGCTCACCGCACCGCCGCCAAAGAGAGCGCGCGCCGCTTCCAGCGCTTTGTCAGCCTCCGCCCTGCCGTGTACAAGAGCGGTCAGTTCGTGCGCGAGGCGCTCTTTGCAGGCATTGATATCTCCGGCCGCCATCATCGCCTCAATTTCCGGCACCGGAAGGAAGGTGAGCATTTTCAGGCATTTTTCCACGTCGGCATCGTTGATGTTGCGCCAGTACTGGAAAAATTCGTACGGCGGGGTCTTCTCCGGATCCAGCCACACCGCGCCCTTTTCGGTCTTGCCCATCTTCTTGCCCTCGGAGGTGGTCAGCAGCGCGAAGGTCATGCCGTAAACCTCCTTGCCGGCTTTGCGGCGGCAAAGTTCCACGCCGCCGATGATGTTCGACCACTGGTCGTCGCCGCCGGTTTCGATCTGGCAGTTGTAGCGCTGATTGAGGCAGTAGAAATCATAGCTCTGCATGAGCATGTAATTGAATTCCATAAAGGACAGGCCGCGCTCCAGCCGGGTCTTGAAGCATTCGGCCGCCAGCATCCGGTTGACCGAGAAATGCACGCCGACCTCACGCAGGAAATCGATATAGTTCAGGTTCATCAGCCAGTCGGCGTTGTTGACCATCAGCGCTTTGCCGTCTGTGAAGTCCACAAACCGTTCCATCTGCTTTTTGAAGCAGTCAACGTGGTATTGAATGGTCTCCGGCGTCATCATTTTACGCATATCGCTTTTGCCGGAAGGGTCACCGATCATGCCGGTGCCGCCGCCGAGCAGTGCGATCGGCCGGTGTCCGGCCCGCTGCAGATGCGCCATCACCATCAGCTGCACAAAGTGGCCCACATGCAGGCTGTCCGCTGTCGGATCGAACCCGATGTAGAAGGTTACCGGGTCACCGCCGCCGAGCAGCTCCCGGATTTTTTCCTCGTTGGTCATCTGCGCAATCATCCCGCGCGCCTGCAGTTCGTCAAATACGTTTGCCATTTCTCCAACTTCCTTTCACATGCCGATTTGCCGTGCAGAAAGCAAAACGCCCTCCGCACGGGTTTATCCGTGCAGAGGGCGAAAAAATCTTTCGCGGTACCACCTCTGTTGTCCGCGCCCTCACGGGAGCGGCCTCAGCGGCTTCGGTCGTCCGAAGTCCGGCGTCCATCAACGCCATCGCGCGATAACGTGCGCACACGGCTTTCCTACTGCCGCCGTCCGGCGGGTTCAGTCCGCAGCTCCCGGAGGTATTTCGCCCCGCCCACACGCCGCTTTACACCAGCCAGCGGCTCTCTGCGCTGTCAGATCGGGGGTACTTCTTCCGTTCAATGCCTGTTTCGATGCCATTAAAGCACACATTTACGGATTTGTCAAGCATACCGTTTAGCAGTCGGATATAAACGCCCAAACGGTCAACGATGTAATCCCGTATCCAGACATTCCGTCTGCTGTCAAGCGCCCGGAAAATCTTTCGATTTTTTGTACTATCCGCCGCAGCCCTCTCCCTTTTCTTGACAACTTTTTGATTTTATGGTACCGTCAGAACACAACTTGACTATCGGGCATCCGGGTGTGCGGCTTCGGCCGCATGGGAATGAGGTGCAAATCCTCAACAGAGCCGCTGCTGTGAGAAACGGCTGTTTTCGTCGGTGTATCCGCGTGGTGCACCAGCCACTGGGAATCTCCCTGGGAAGGCAGAAAACCGCTTAACGTTTCAAGTCAGAAGACCGGCCCGGACTGCCGCGCACAGATACTTCTTCGGGATCTAAGAAGGTGCGACCAGCTTTTGCCGTCACGGCAAAGGCTTATCGTGCCGTATTATGCCAAAAAGCATAATGCGGTTTTTTGCTGCTGTTTTCGGCAGCAGAAGACAAAGAAAAAGGAGTGTATGTCCAACATGTACAAACGCATTCTCGCCGCCCTGACGGCCGCCGTTCTGGCCCTGTCGCTCGCCGCCTGCTCGCAGCAGGAAGGCAGCAGCTCCGATGTCTCGAAAGGCAGTTCCAATGCGTCCGCCGTTTCCCAACAGCCGACCAAGGATCGTGCCGGCAATACCATCACTGTCCCGGAGACGGTGAACACCATTGTCTCGCTGGCGCCGTCGGTCACCCAGGTGCTTTGTGAGCTGGGGCTGGCGGACAAAATCGTCGGCGTCGACAATCAGTCGCCGAATTATACCGATCAGCTCAAGGCCGATCTGCCGCAGTTCGACATGATGAGCGTGGACACGGAAACGCTCATTGCCCTCAAGCCGGACATGGTGTTTGCCTCCGGCATCAGCTATGTCGGTGCGGAAGACCCCTTCAAGAGCGTGCGGGATGTGGGCATCTGCGTGGCGGACATTCCCTCGAGCAGCAGCCTCAACGACGTAAAGCTGGACAATCAATTCATCGCGGACTGCGTCGGCAAAAGCGCCGAGGGTGAAAAACTCAACAACGACATGCAGGCCACCATCGATAAGGTTACTGCCATCGGCAAGACCATCACCGATAAGCGGAGCGTCCTGTTTTCCATCGCGGACTCCTCGGCGCTGTACAGCTTCGGTTCGGGCACCTTCCTCAACGAGATGATCGAGCTGATCGGTGCTGTCAACGTATTTGCTGACCAGGAAAGCTGGATTTCGGTCACTACCGAATCCGCCGTGGCGGCGAATCCGGATGTCATCCTGACCAACGTGAATTATCTTCCGGATCCGATTGCCGACTTTACGGACAACGCCGCCTTTGCCGAAGTGAACGCAGTGAAAAACAACCGTGTATATCTGATCGACAATGCGGCGAGTTCGCTGCCCAATCACCATGTGGTGGACGCACTGATCCAGATGGCCCTTGCGGTTTATCCGGACCAGTATGCGGAATTCGCGGAATGAAAAACCGGTATAAGGTGCTGATCGCTGTCGCTGCCTGTATCGCCGCGCTCGTCGCGGCGGTCGGCGTCGGCAGCGTCAGCATTTCTCCGGCCGCAATCCTGCAAATATTGGGACACCAACTGTTCGGCCTGACGCTTCCCGAAACGATTGACGGCATTACGGTGTCGATTTTGTGGAACGTACGCCTGCCGCGCGCCCTGCTTGCCTTTGTGGTGGGCGCGGCGCTGGCAGTCAGCGGCACGGTGATGCAGTCGGTGCTCAAAAATCCGCTGGCCTCTTCCTATACGCTGGGGGTTTCTTCCGGCGCGTCTCTCGGTGCGGCCCTGGTGATCATTTTTGGGCTGATCCTGCCGGTCGCCGGCATGTTCACTCTGCCGCTGGCCGGCACGCTCTGCGGCCTTCTGACGGTATTTCTTGTGATGGCTTTTGCCGCACGGCTCGACCGCCACGTGGAAAATCAGACCATCATTCTCGTGGGCATGGTGCTGTCGCTGTTTGTCAACGCCGTTCTGACCCTGCTCACCTACCGGTTCCGGGAACATATGCAGCGGCTGATCACCTGGCAGATGGGCAGTTTTTCCGGCCGTGACTGGTCGCATCTCGGCGTGGTTTTTCCGATTGCGGTTATCGGTATTCTCCTGCTGGCCGGCTTCGCAAAGGAAATGGATATCATGACCTTTGGGGAAGAACAGGCGATGACCATCGGCGTCGAGCTCAAGCGTACCAAGCTGATTCTCATCGGCCTGTCCGCGCTGCTGACCGGTGCATCAGTGGCCTTTGCCGGCGTAATCGGCTTTATCGACCTGATCGCTCCGCATGTTGTCCGACGGATTTTCGGCTCCTCCCACAAGCTGGTGGTGCCGATGTCCGCTTTATTCGGCGGCGCTTTCATGGCACTGGCCGACCTGCTCGCCCGCACCTTGACCGCCCCGTCGGAGCTGCCGGTGGGCGCTGTCACTGCACTGGTCGGCGCGCCGTTTTTCGCCTATGTCTACTTTAAGAAAAGAAAGCGGGTGTGAGTATGCTGGAAGTAACCGGTCTGTGCGCCGGCTATGACGGCACCGACGTACTGCACGACGTTTCCTTTTCGGTGCCGCCCGGACAGAATCTCTGCATTCTCGGGCCGAACGGCTGCGGCAAAACCACCCTGCTCAAGGCGGTGGCCGGCCTGATTCCCTCCCGGGGCGAAATCCGGCTGGACGGGCAGGATCTGCGCCGGATGAAAAGGCGGGACATCGCCGCTAAAATTGCGGTGATGAGCCAGACCTCCGGCATCTATTTTTCCTATACCGTCCGGGAAACGGTCATGCTCGGCCGTTATCAGCATATGAAACGCGGGCTGTTCACCGCCGCCACCGCCGCAGACCGTGAGGTGGTTGATCAGTGCCTTGCCGCTACCGGGCTTGCCGATCTGCAGGAAAGGCAGATCGATACGCTTTCCGGCGGGCAGCTGCAGCGGGTTTTTCTGGCGCGTACCCTCGCCCAGCAGCCGCAAATCATCCTGCTCGATGAACCCACCAACCATCTCGATCTCAAGCATCAGGTGGAGCTGATTGACTACCTGAAAAAGTGGTCCCAAGCCGCTGGCCACGCGGTGGTCGGTGTGCTGCATGACGTCAACTTGGCACTGCGGCTGTCGGAGCATCTGCTGTTCCTTCGCGACGGCCGAACCGCCGGCATGGGCAGTGCCGGGGAACTGTTGTCCGCCGGCTTTTTGAAGGACGTTTACGACATGGATGTCGCCGGCTATATGAAGACATCCCTGCAACAATGGGAGGAGATACCATCATGAATCAACCGGTATACCGCAGCCCTTATGAGGCTTACCCGTTTCTGGCCGACGCGCCGGAGGATCTGCGCTGCGATTTTGAAATCATGACCGACCGGATGTCCAGTGAAACCGGGCTGTTGCGGGCGATGATCTCCGACGAAAAACTGCGGGCGGAGCTGCTGAAAATCGACGAGCTGATCTACCACGCCAATCCCACACTGCGCACCCGTATGACGGTGACCGCGGAAGAGGTCGAATGGCTGAAGGGCTGTGTCGAAAGACTCAAGCGTGAGGCGGCCGGGCGGTGTGAAAAATTCGTGCTGCCGCAGGGTTCACAGGCCGGCTGCATGGCGCATCTGCTGCGCGCCGACGGCAAGGCGCTGGTGCGGCTTTTATACCGCTACGGTTATACGGTGAATCAGGAGGTGCCGCCGCTGCTGCTCGATTTTGCGAATCTGCTTTCGGGCTATTTCTTCGCGCTGTCTCTGCGGCTCAACATGCTCGACGGGGTGGACGAGGTGCCGTTTGTCAGTCGGAATTACCGCTGATTGCCGCTGAAAAAATGGGCTGTTCCTTTCGCCAAGCGGACCACTATCCCATAAAAGCAAACGGCCGCGGGATTATATCCCGCGGCTTTAGTGTTCCGTTCTTCAAGTTCTGATAAGCCGGATATGGCTCTTGCCATATCCGGCTTTTTACTTGACAGAATGTCTGAAACCATGTATGATATGTATTGAAAATCATATTATTCATATTTTTCATACACAAAATTTTTAATAGATACCCGCCTACGGACGAGGCGACAGGGATGACGGGATGCTCCACGGGTTTCCTCTCCATACAGTGGTCATTCGCATAGCCAGGGCAGCTTTCCCGCACAGGTTGTGGAGTAGCGGTTACGCAATCCACGATCTGCCGGCAAAATATCCTCCAAGAAAGAAAGGAGCGTTACAAATCATGGCAAAACCCGAAGGGCGATATGCCTGGACAGCGAAGGTCGGTGAAAGGGGACAAATTGTGATCCCGAAGGAGGCGCGCGAAGTATTCGACATACACCCTGGTGAGACACTGCTGCTGCTTGGCGATATCCAACAGGGGATCGCGATCGTGAAGAATGACCGGTTCATGGATTTCGCCAAAGCGATTCTTGACGCACAAAAAACACAAGAAAAGGAATAAGACCCGAAGAGGGCAAAAGCTATGAATGCCATTGAAATTGAAGAACTGACCCGAATATTCAAACGGCGCAGAGCGGTCGATCAGCTGAGCCTTACGGTCCGGCAGGGCGAGCTGTTCGCCCTGCTCGGTCAAAACGGCGCCGGGAAAACCACTACCATCCGTATGCTGTGCGGGCTGCTGCGCCCAAGCGGAGGTGATGCCCGTTTAATGGGACACAGCGTTGTCCGCGAACCCGAAAAGGTCAAACGGGTAATCAGCCTTTCCCCGCAGGAAACGGCAGTGGCCGCCAAGCTTACGGTACGGGAAAATCTGCGTTTGGTTGCGGAAATTTACGGTGCCGAGCGCGGCGCCGCAGAGCAAAAGGCCGAGAAAATGCTTGAGGTCTTCGGGCTGACCGTTCGGGCGAAGGAACGCGCCAAAACCCTTTCCGGCGGCATGCAGCGCAAGCTCAGCCTCGCGATGGCGCTCATTCCCGAACCAGCAATTCTGTTTCTGGATGAGCCGACCCTTGGTCTGGACGTGCGGGCGCGCCGCGAGCTCTGGGATGTCGTACGCGCGCTCAAGCAGCACATGACCATTGTGCTGACGACCCATTATCTCGAAGAGGCGGAAGCGCTCGCCGACCGAATCGGCATTATGAGCGGGGGCCGGCTTCAGGCCCTGGGGACTGTCGAGGAGATCAAAATGGCCGCCGGCGCCGAGACGCTGGAGGACGCCTTTTTACAGATGACTGAAGCGGAGGAAAGGACGGGAGACAACATATGAAAATGCTCGTTTTTGCCGGCCGTAACCGAAAAGAAATCCTCCGCGACCCGCTGAGCACCGTATTCGGTCTGGGCTTTCCGACTGTGCTGCTGCTGATCTTTTATTTTATGCAGAAAAACGTCCCGGATATGCCGCAGGAGGTGTTTGGCATACGCGCCTTCGCTCCCGGCATGGCGGTGTTCGGGCTGTCCTTTCTGACCCTGTTCCTGGGTATGCTGATGACCGGTGACCGCAAAAGCGCTTTCCTGACACGACTGCTGGCCTCCCCCATGACCGCCGGGGATTTCCTCGCCGGCTATGCACTGCCGGTGCTCGGGCTGGCCATCGCACAGAATATCGTGTTCTTTTTTTTGGCGATCCTGCTTGGGCTGCCGCCGGACATCCATCTGCTTGCCGCACTGATCGCCCTGCTGCCGGCAGCGCTCCTGTTCGTCGGACTTGGGCTGCTACTGGGCAGCCTGCTGTCCAGCGAGACACAGGTCGGCGGTATCGGCTCGATCCTGATCAATGTTTGTGCTTTCCTCAGCGGCACCTGGTTTTCACTGGATATGCTCGGCGGTACCTTTGCCGGTATCTGCCGACTGCTGCCTTTCGCCCATGCAGTGGACGCTGTGAAATGCGCCTTGGCCGGTGAATACAGCACTGTTCCGACGCATGTGCTCTGGGTGCTGGGATACGCAGCTGCGGCCTGGGGTGTTGCCGCCTGGTTATTTCACCGGCGGCGCCGTGAGTAAAAAAGCTCCGGAATCTGATGGATTCCGGAGCTTTTTCCTTTGGCTATTGTCCGCAAAGCCGAACACCTTACAGCAATTCTTCCGCGGAGAGCACCTGCACCCCTGCGCGCTCGAGCGCGTGCAGGGCGGCTTCATCGTTCTTGACCCGCAGGATCACGCTCGCGCGGCCATTGACGCGGGAGTTGAACGCATACATATACTCGATATCCAGGCCCTCATCTGCGATGGCCTTCATCGCCACCGCAAAGCCACCGGGCTTATCCTCGACATTCGCCGCAATTACCCGGGTGAGCGAAACCGTGAAACCGGCATCCCGCAGCGCCGCTGCCGCCCGGTCCGGCTGATCGACGATCAGCCGGAGGATGCCGAAATCCACCGTATCCGCAATGGACACCGCGCGCAGATCCACACCCGCCGCCGCGATCAGCGCGGTGATCTCCGCCAGGCGGCCGGATTTATTCTCCACAAAGACCGAAAGCTGCTTGATAAACATACGCGCACATCCCCTTTCCCTGCCGGCTTAGTTCCCGGCCTCAAAACCGAGTGCAAACGCTTTTTCGTTGACCGCCACGGTTTTAGGCGGCACTGTGCTGCGGATGACATCCAGCCACTGTTCTTCTTCAAACCCGAGATACCGCGCGGCCACACCGAGCAGCACGACGTTAGTCGCCTTCGCCGAGCCGGCCTCCATCGCCAGCTGCATTGCATCCACCGCGATCACCCGCTCGACCTTGCTCCGGATTTCCTCCAGAATCCCGTCGGGGTATTCCGCACTGCCCATGATCACCGGCATCGGGTCGATCTGCTGGGTGCTGGTGATAAGGATGCCGTCCGGCTTCAGCCAGGACAGCCAGCGTGCCGCTTCCAGCTGCTCAAACGAGATGAGGATATCCGCCTCTCCCTTTTCGATCAGGGAGGAGTACACCTTATCCCCATAGCGAACATAGGTAACCACCGAGCCGCCCCGCTGCGACATACCGTGCACCTCGCTGACCTTCACATCATAGCCGCGTTCCATGAACGCCTTGCCCATCAGCTTGGAGGCCAGCAGCGTGCCTTGGCCGCCGACGCCCATAATCAGGATATTCTTTACCGTATTTTCCACTGTCGTCATTCCTTTCTTGCCGGCATCAGCCAATGGCGCCGAAACGGCAGATCTTCGCGCACACGTCGCAACCCAGGCACTGGTTCGGATCAATCACCGCCGTGCCGCGGCCGTTATTCGCGTCCCCGTGCACGCTCAGCGCCGGGCAGCCCGCCTGCAGGCAGGATTTACAGCCGGTGCATTTATCCGGATCGACCTTCAGCGCCGGTTTATGCTTGACGTTTTTCAGCAGCGCGCACGGGCGGCGGGAGATGATCAGTGACGGCTCCTCGGCCGCGAGTTCCTCCTCCACCGTTTTGCGCACCGCGTCGAGATCAAACGGATCCACCACCGAAACCCGGCGGATGCCGAGCGCGTGAGCAAGCGCCTCCAGATCCACCGCCACCGTCGGATCGCCGGCAATGGTCAGGCCGTTTGCCGGGTTATTCTGGTGGCCGGTCATACCAGTGATCGAGTTATCCAGCACGATCACGGTGGAAATGCCCTTATTATACGCGATATCCATCAGGCCGGTCACGCCGGAATGGCAGAAGGTGGAGTCACCGATGACCGCCACCGCCTTTTTTGCCTGTTCGGGACCGCGCGCAATATTGAAGCCGTGCAGGCCGCTGATCGAGGCGCCCATGCACACGCAGGTGTCGATGCTCGACAGCGGCGCCTGCGCACCGAGGGTATAACAACCGATATCGCCGCTGACATACAGCTTGAACTTTTTCAGCGCATAGAACAGGCCGCGGTGCGGGCAGCCCGCACACAGCACCGGAGGACGTGCCGGAACGGTGCGGTCAAAAGAGGCGTACGGCAGCGTCTCGCCGAGCAGTGCCTCCCGCACGGTCGCCTGCGAAAATTCCCCGCACAGCGAAAACACCTTTTTGCCGATCACCGGCACGCCGTGCTTGCGGCAATGGGTCTCGATGATGTCATCGAGTTCCTCGATGACATACACCTGGTCCACCTGACGGGCAAAGTCCACAATCATGCGGATGGGCAGCGGGTTGACCATACCCAGCTTCAGGTAGCTGGCTTTATCGCCAAGCGCTTCCTTCGCATAGGTATAGGTCGTGCCGGCACAGATGACGCCGATTTTTTTGTCGTTATACTCCACCGTATTGATGCCGGAGGTTTCCGCCCACTCGCGCAGCGCTTCGGTGCGCTGCTCCACAAACGGGTGGCGCACCTTTGCCATCGCCGGCATCATCACGTTCTTGACAACGTCCTTTTTATACGCCTTTAGCGGATGATCCTCCCGCTCGCCAAGTTCGACCAGCGAACGCGAATGCGCGATCCGGGTGGACAGCCGCAGCAGCACCGGCGTATCGAACTGCTCGGACAGCGTATAGGCCAGCTTGGTATAATCCCGGCATTCGGCGGAGTCGCACGGCTCAAGCATCGGCACCTTCGCCGCGACCGCATGATGGCGGGAATCCTGCTCATTCTGCGAGGAATGCATGCCGGGGTCATCGGCCACCGCGATCACCAGTCCGCCGTTGACGCCGATATACGACGCGGTATACAGCGGATCGGCCGCCACGTTCAGCCCGACGTGCTTCATCGCGCAGAAGCTGCGCGCACCGCCGGTACAGGCGCCGTGCGCCACTTCGAGCGCCACCTTCTCGTTCGGTGCCCATTCGGCATAGATATCTTCCTTATACTGCACCACATTTTCGGTGATCTCGGTGCTCGGCGTACCCGGATAAGAGGACACCACCCGCACGCCCGCTTCATACAGCCCGCGGGCCACCGCTTCATTTCCCAACAACAATGCTTTCAAATCCATCTGTCCTTTCTGCCACAGGTCTTTCGGCCGCTCGGGCCGCTTCAGGCTTTCTGATCGCGCAGGTCCAGCACGCGCTTCGCCTTGCCGGTAAAGCGCTCGAGCGATTTCGGCTCCACAAGGCTGACCTTGATCTCGATGCCCAGAATTGCGCGGATGCGGTCATGGATATGCCGCCGCAGCGTCTCCAGCTCGGCATAGTGCTCAAGCAGGCCGCCGTCCACAAGCTCCACCCGCACCTCAAGCGTATCGGCAAACCCCTCCCGCCGTACCACCAGCTGGTAGTGCGGGCCGATCTCGGTGACCCCGATGAGCGCGCTTTCCACCTGGGTCGGGAACACGTTGACCCCGCGGATTTTCAGCATATCGTCGGTGCGCCCGATGATCTTATGCATGCGTGCGGTGGTCCGCCCGCATGCACATGGGGCATAGTCGATGCAGGTGATATCCTTGGTGCGATACCGCAGCATCGGAATGCCGCGCTTGGTGAGGTTGGTCACCACCAGCTCCCCGGTCGCGCCCGGCTCGAGCACCTCGAGCGTTTTCGCATCGATGACCTCACACAGGAAGTGGTCCTCGTTGATATGTAAGCCGCAGCGCTCCCGGCATTCGCCCGACATGCCGGGGCCGTTGAGCTCCGACATCCCGTAGTTATCGGTGGCGAAAAAGCCATCCCCCCACCGCTGTTCGATCTGGGTGCGCATCTCCGGCGTACAGCCCTCGCTGCCCAGCAGGCCGAGGGTCAGCTTATAGTCCTCCATCGGGAAGCCCGATTCGTGTGCGCTTTCCGCAAGGAACAACGCATACGACGGGGTCGCGACGATGGTATCGGTGCCGAAGTCCCGCATAAATTTCAGCTGCTTTTCGGTATTGCCGGCTGAGGTCGGCACCACGGTGGCACCGATGCGCTCCAGCCCGTAATGCAAGCCGAGCGCGCCGGTAAACATGCCGTAGCCAAAGCAGATCTGCACAATCGATTCCTCGCTCGCCCCCGCGGCCACCACCAGCCGCGCCACCTGCTCCGCCCAGTTATCGAGATCTTCCCGCGTATAGCCCACCACCGTCGGGTTCCCGGTGGTACCCGACGACGCATGCAGGCGCACCAGCTCCTTTGTCGGCACACTGAACAGGCCGAACGGGTAGTTATCCCGCAGGTCGGTCTTGGTGGTATAAGGTATGTACTGGATATCCGACAGCGTCTTGATCTTATCTGCGGTTACACCGGCTTCCGACAGCCGTTTATGATAAAATTCGACATTCCGGTCGCAGTAGTCCACAAGCTCCCGCAGGCGTTCCAGCTGCAGCGCCTCCATTTGTCGGCGGTCCATGCACTCCATTTTCGGATTCCATATCTGACTGGCCATGCTTACCTCCTGTTTGCTCCCGTCCGTATGCTCCGGCGGGAACCCATACAACTTTCTATTTTACCTTGCCCGGGCCAAAATGTAAAGGCTTCGGGCGTTTTTACCAGCAACAATTTCCGGGCGGCCGCAGCGGCCGCCCGGAAAGGTCATTATGTCTGCGCCACAGCTTCGGGGGCCAACGCGTAAAAACCGGGGTTCTCCTCCGCTGATTTCCAGCCTGCCGCCCGGGCAATTCGGCTGACCACAACGCATGCAAGCAGCGACACGGCCATCGCTGCGCAAGCGAAATGCGGGCCGAGGTCGACGATTTTTCCGAAATACGGCAGCTGCGCCGCCGGGAACAGCAGCTTGCATACCACCGGCGGGCAGGCCACCGCAAAGCCGCTGAGCATACCCGCCCACGCACCGGCACGGTTGATTCCCTTCCAGTACAGCGCAATCAGGTACGGAGCAAGAAAGCTGCCGGAAATGATTCCCCAGGAATACGACATCATGTCGAGGATCGGCGTGCGCGAATTGGCAATCAAATAGGACAGCACCACAAATACCAGGCATAGCCCCTTGGTCAGCCGCGCTGCGCCGAGGGTGCCCATTTTCGGCAGCAGCTTCGGGCAGACCAGATCCATCGTCAGCGTCGACGATGCGGTGATGGTAATCGACGACAAGGTGGACACAGACGCTGCAATCAGCAGCACCAGCACCAGCCCCACCAGCACATCCGGCAGTCCTGCCTGTGCGAGTATATTCGGGACCAGATAGTCCGGATTGCCGGCTCGGCCCGCCGGCGGCGAGGGCAGTTCGCTGAAAAACAGGTGGGACAGCGAGCCGATGAAATAACCGCCGCCCGCAACCACCAGCGCAAACAGGGTGGATATCACCGTACCGCGTTTCACCTCTTTATCGTCTCGGATGCCGTAGTATTTATGGATCATCTGCGGCAGTCCCCAGGTGCCGAACGAGGTCATCAGCACTGTCGCCCACAGGCCGATATGATCCCGCACCCCGAGGTTCAGTTCACCGGTTTTCGCGGCGATTGCTTCGATACCAGCGGTGAAACCGCCGACCTGCCGGCACCGTACCACCGCCACAATCAGCGCCCCTACGCCGAAAAGCATGATCAGGCCCTGCACAAAATCCGCCTTCAGCGTGGCCATATAGCCGCCGAGGATCACCAGCAGCGCCGCCGCAAGCGCAATGACCACCATGCACACCCGCTCATCCACCTTCAGCAGCACCGCGCACACGCTGGTCAGGCCCTTATACACCGAAGCCGAATACGGCAGCAGGAAGACAAAAATCACCGCCACGCAGAACAGCTTCATCGGCTGCGAACCGAAACGCTTTTCAAACAGCTGCGGCATCGATTTGATCTTCAGCCGCCGGGTAGTCTCCCGCGTGCGTCTGGCCAGCACCAGCCACGCCAGCAGCGATCCGAACACCGCGTTGCCGATGCCCGGCAGAACGCCCCAAAGACCGTATTTCCAACCGGTGCCGCCCGCATAACCGATGAACATCACCGCCGAAAAATACGCCGTGCCGTACGACAGCGCCGACATCCACGCCCCTGCGTTGCGCCCGCCCACGGTGAATGCAGTCATCCCTTTGCTGCTTCGGCTGCTGATCAGACCGATCACCAGCATAAACACCACATAAGCCGCAATGGTAATCCAAATGATATGCTCCCTTGTCATCGCCTACCGTTCCTTCCTCTGCCGCCGATACAGTGAAAATCCCCTGTCCAGCTTCGCTTTATCCATTTAAACCGTTACGGTTTAAAGCAAATATGTTTTTATATTAGCCGATTACCAAGAGAAAAGCAAGAAAAATTTCCTTTTTTCGCAAAAATCCTCACCGAACAGTCTCCAGCTCCCGCAGCGGGCAAGTTAAAAATTCGTCATCAAATTGTCATCCTTTTGTAATTGCTTGTTAAAGCACGCCGGATTATACTGTAATCAGGAAAACCATGTCAATTTATGAGGAGGGTCATGTCATGAAAAAGACAGCGATTATCGCCTGTATTGCCGCTCTGGTTCTGTGTTTAGCCGCCTTCGCCGGCTGCACCCAGCAGGGCAACTCGTCGGATGAGGGCTCCAAGGCTCCCAACACTACAGCTTCCACGCCGACGACCACCAAACCCGAGCAGACCAAACCGGAATCCAGTGAGCCGGAAAAGCCCGATCCCAGCGAACCGGAGACGCCGAGTGAGCCCGAAACCCCGGATGAGCCGGAGATGCCCGATGAGCCCGAGACGCCTAACGAGCCGGAAACGCCAAGCGAGCCGACAACGCCGAGCGGTAAGGGAGCAGAGGTTGCGGCACTGGCCAAAACCCTCGTTGACAAGCCGTTTGAACTCGGCGCGGCCGGGCCGGACAAATTTGACAACTCCGGCCTGGTGTACTACTGCTTCAAGCAGAAGGGGATCGATATCCCCCGCCGTACCGGCGATATGTTCAAGGCCGGCACCGCCGTGGAGATGAAAGATCTGCAGCCGGGCGATGTGGTATTCTATTCCATGGAGACTGAAGGCAATGCGGAATATGCGGGCATTTATGTCGGCGACGGCCAGTTCGTCGCGGCGAACAATCCGGATTCTCCCTCCTCCCTGCAGACCATGTCCTGGAAATACTTCACCGACCGCTTTGTCGGCGCGCGCCGGTATTGAGACAGAGCGGGAAAGGGATCTCATCCCGTTTTCCGCCTGTTAATCGGTTTTTGTTGCATAACCATTTGTCCACAATACAAAAAAGTACCGGCCGGAGGCTGCTCCGGCCGGCACTTTTTATTCCGAATGGCGCAATTCCGCCCGCAGTGCCGGCGGATAAAGCGCCGCGGCCGATGCACACTATACATCCGGAAAAGGAGGAATACCCTTGCGGACTTTACTGCTTTGTCTGATCGGCGTGCCGGTGGCGGCTTTCTCCGCCGCATCGGGGCTGATGGCAGCCGCCGCACGGCGCCGTCCGCCGGCGGACGCTACCGTAATCGTTCCCGGCGCCAAAGTGTGTGGCAGCCAGCCCAGCCGGATGCTCCGGGACCGTTTGCTGGCGGCGGCAGACTATCTTGAGGCAAATCCCGCCTCCAACTGCGTCGTCTCCGGCGGACAAGGGGCGGACGAAACACAAAGCGAGGCTTCGGTAATGCGGAGTTTCCTACTGGCACAGGGCATTGCACCCGAACGGATCCGGGAGGAAAACCGTTCGGTCAACACCGCCGAAAATCTCCGGTTTTCCTGCGCAATTATTGAGCGGGAGGGCTGGAGCTGCCGCACTGTGATCGCCACACAGGAATTCCATCAGTTCCGCACACAGCTGTTTGCCCGCCGCATCGGCTTGAAACCGACCGGCCCCTGTTTATGTCATTCACCAGTACGCCGCCTGCTGCCATACTGGTTTCGGGAAACTGTCGCGGTTTATCGGGCCTTATTGTTTGGAAATTGAACATTTTTGCAAAAATATGTGTCGAAATTTGTCGAAAAACATCGTATAATACCCTCTATTAACTGCTTTTAGGGCAGTTGAGAATATTTGTTTTTCGGGAGAGTGAGGCATAGTATGGCAAAAACGTACGGTTATGTGCGGGTGTCGACCCGGGAACAGCACGAAGATCGACAGGTGGATGCACTGCTGGGATTCGGGGTTATCCCGCGGAACATTTTTCTTGACAAGATGTCCGGTAAAGATTTTGAACGACCGCGCTACCAGCGACTCGTGCACAGCCGACTCAAACGCGGCGATCTTCTGGTGGTCAAATCGATCGACCGCCTTGGCCGCAACTATGACGAGATCATCGAGGAATGGCGTTTCATCACCAAAATTGTCCGTGCAGACGTGGTGGTACTGGATATGCCTCTGCTGGACACCCGTGTGGATGAGGGCTCCCTTGTCGGGGTATTCATCGCCGACGTTGTGCTGCAGGTGCTGTCCTTTGTGGCACAGAATGAACGCGAAACCATCCTGCTGCGGCAGCGCGAAGGCATACGTGCCGCAAAAGCCCGCGGGGTTCGCTTCGGCCGGCCGCGCCGGGTGCTTCCGGACGATTTCCCGGAGGTCGCCGCCATGTGGAAGGGCAAGGATATCACCATCCACGAAGCGCTCGAGCTTACCGAAATGCCGCGCAGCAGTTTTTATGCTGCCGCCAAGCGCCACCTCGAGCAGCTCACCGAGGCGGCTGGGTAATCCTCCCTCAAAAAGCAGAACGAAGCAGCTCGCGTGCCCTTTCGGGATGCCCTCGTTTCCCAGTCTGATTTGTGATTTTCAAACACAAAAACACCGGCTTCCTTTCGGAAGCCGGTGTTTTTTATCCGATCAGATTACGCCGCGTTTCTCTTACGGAAGAAGAGCGCCGCTCCGCCGGCTGCAAGCAGCAGAACTGCTGCAAAAATCACCATCTCCAGACCGTTGCCGGTATTGGTGATATCATCATCTTCTTTTTCCGGCGTGGTATAGCCTTCGTCGGTCACCGTTTCGTCGTTGACCTTAACCGTACCCTCACCGGAGTTGGTCACCTTGACGCCGGAAGCGTCAATTTTCAGCTCCACATCGCCCTGCAGGACATCCAGCGTATCACCGGATACCACCTTCTCGGTCAGCGCGCCAATCGCTTCGGCACCGACATAAAATGTTTTATCGCCCTGTTTCGGTGTATAGCCGACCACTGCACTGGCTTCATCAATCAGTGCGCTGTCCGGCTTGTGCGCAAACGTACCGCCGGTGATGCCCACCTTGCCTTCGCCATTGTTGGCGACAGTGCCGGAGACGGTGCCGCCGGCAATGACGACATCATCCTTGGCCTTATTGATCACATCACCATTGACCACCACGTCGCCCGCGAGTTTCAGTGATCCGCCGTCGGACGTTTCTGCCAGAATAATATCGCCGTCAAAACGGCCGCCGGTAATGGCAATCGCACCGCTGTTGGCAGAGCCGCCCATTGTGGCCAGTGCGACGGTGTCTTCGCCGCCGGTAAAAGTGCCGTCGGTGACGGTCAGCTTGCCCTGATCCATCGTGTCATCCAGATAGCCGTTGAGTACGACATAGGGGGCGCCTTCGTCCACCTTGAACGTACCGCCGGAGATCTCCGCCTCGTTCCAGTTGAGCAGAGCCGCCTGCGCCACATTGGTAAAGGTGCCGCCTTCGATGGTCAGCTGGCCGTAGTCGTCGTTCTTGATGGTGTTCAGACCACCGGAGAATGCACCGCCCTTAATGGTCAGCACCGAAGGTTCACCGCTGGTGTTCTGGGCACCATTCTGCCAGCCGTTCTCCAGCAGGCTGGAAAACTTGCCGGGCTGCTGCACCGTCACACCGTCGTTGATGGTCATGGTGCCGTGGTTGACAACCGTATAGTAGGAGTTATTGTTCGACTGATCCGCCGAAGTTCCCGCATCCTTGCTGCGGTCAAACGTGCCGCCGTTGAGGTTCGCCGTGCCTTCATTCCACAGTGCCGCACGCGCATGGGTGACATTATCCACCGTACCGGTGCCCACAACCGTCAGTGTACCCTGATTCGTAATGGTATGCTTTGCATCCTTATTCGTCAGTTTGAAAGCTCCCAGATCCAGTGTGACGGTCGTATCCTTCGCAATCGTGATATTCTCCTGCGCATCCGCAAGCAGAGTGACCGTTTTTCCGTTGGCCGCGTCAATTGCCGCCTGCACCGTCGGGAAGGTATCGTCACCCACTTTGGCAACATCCCCTTCCGCAGCAAAAGCGGTCATCGGCAGCGCCGCTGCACAGAACACAGCAACCGACAAGGCAACCGTCGTCCACTTTTTCAGGCCTTTTCCCATGATCTTACGTCTCCTTTCTTTTTTCGGAAAAGCAGGCAGTGACCGCTCTCTCCGCCCCGCTCTCTCTGGAGACTCTTCCCGCTCATTCTGCGGAACAGTGAAAGCGCTTGACAGTCTTCTTCCTTTCCGATAACGGCCATTTTACCCTCCCTTTTTTTCTTTTTTGAGTCGTCTTTGTTACAAAACCATGAATTTTGCACGAATAAGCAAACTTCACTTTTGATATTCACAATTTGAGCACGGCCAATTAATTGAGGGTTAAGTTATTGACATATGTCAATAATAAGCGTATACTGACAGGCATAAGCATTAAAGGGGGATATGCACATGCCGCGGCCATGCAAGCGCCGGCGTATCTGCCGGATGCCCACAGCCTTCCGATTCGGCCCGATCGGGACCGACGGGGGCGGGGAAATTGCGCTGACCCTGGACGAATACGAAACCCTGCGGCTGATCGACCTGCTCGGCTACACTCAGGAAGAATGCGCCGCCCAGATGGGGGTCGCTCGCACAACGGTACAGGCGGTCTGCACCGCGGCGCGGCGCAAGGTGGCCGATGCGCTTGTCAACGGCCGGCAGCTTGACATTCGGGGCGGCCATTACACCCTTTGTCCAAAAGCCAGAGAGTGTTCCGGTGACTGCCGGCGGCGGTGCCCGCATCACGGACAGAATCTCCCCGAAAACAGAAAGGATGCATTGGAATGACAAACGGAAAAATCGCAGTAACCTATGAAAACGGCCTGGTATTTCAGCATTTCGGCCACACGGCACAGTTCAAGCTGTACACTGTACAGGATGGAAAGATCGTCTCCTCTGAAGTTCTGGACACCAACGGCAGCGGACATGGCGCACTCGCCGGATGGCTGAAGGCTCACAGCGTAACGGCGCTCATCTGCGGCGGGATCGGCGGCGGCGCACGCACTGCTCTGGCCGAGGCGGGAATCGCGCTGTATCCCGGTGCGGCAGGCAGCACCGATGAGCAGGCAGCCGCGCTGCTGGCCGGTACTCTGCGCTTCGATCCTGCCACCACCTGCCATCATCACGACGGCGGCGCCGATCACAAATGCGGCGATCACGGCTGCGGGGATCACCACCACGGGGATCACGCCTGCGGCGGCCACTGCGGTCACTGACACACTGCCGAAAGGAGGCTGGCCTATGCCCGGCGATGCAGCGGAGCTCCTGCCCTTCTACAAACAGCTCGCACCGGCCCAGCAGCACCGGCTGGAGACGGTATCTGGCCGGCGGCGCTATGAGCCAGGACAGATGCTGTACACCGGTCCCGAGCACTGTCTGGGACTTCTGGTGGTCATCCGCGGCCAGCTGCGGGTTTTCACACAGTCGGAGGAGGGTCGCGAAATCACGCTGTACCGGCTGTTTGAACGGGATATGTGCCTGTTTTCCGCCTCCTGCATCCTGCGCGGGGTTTCCTTTTCCCTGCGCATCGAGGCACAGGAGGTCACCGAAGTACTGCACATCCCTTCCGATGAGTATCAGCGGCTGATGCAGGAAAATCCAGCGGCCGCCAACTATACGAACGAAGTGATGGCTACCCGCTTTTCGGACGTGATGTGGCTGCTTGAGCAGACGCTGTACAAAAAGATGGATGCACGGCTGGCGGCCTTTCTGGTCGAAGAGGGCCGGCTGCTCGACAGCGTTGTCCTCCCGCTCACCCACGACGCGATCGCCCGACATCTGGGCAGCGCGCGGGAGGTCATCACCCGCCTGCTCAAATATTTCCAGGACGAGGGGCTTGTAAGGCTCTCCCGCGGCGCGGTGGAACTGGCCGCGCCGGACCAGCTGGCCGCGCTTGCCGCGGGCTGTCTGCGCTGATCGGTGATCTTGTCACATACAGGACAGGGCAGCGGGCGTATACTGATAACAGAAACCAACAAGAAAGGGGAACCGATGTATGTCTGTTCTTTCTGTCAGTAAACGCTCCTTCTCCGATGAGGTTCTGTCCTCCAGCCTGCCGGTCCTGATCGATTTCTGGGCGCCCTGGTGCGGTCCGTGCCGGATGCTCTCGCCGATTGTCGACGAGGTAGCCAAGGACCACCGCGCCGATCTTAAAGTGGTCAAAGTCAACATCGACGAGGAACCGGAACTGGCCGGCGAATTCGGTGTAATGAGCATCCCAACACTGGTGCTGATGAAAAACGGCAAAATCGCCGCAAGCGCGGTGGGCGTCCGTCCGAAGCAGCAGATCGAGGCCATGCTCAGAGAATAAGCGCACATAAAAGCCGTGGGGCAGCTTTGCTGCCCCACGGCTTTGTTTTGTTTGCTCCCCCACCGTCCACAAGCCTCTGAATTTTCGGATCGGTCGGCGACTTGCTTTTCCCTTTTCTTTCCAGATAATACACCACTAACCCAGACAAAGAAGGGCCTATGCTCACCGTTTCTGCACACCGTTCTTACGGCCGGCCGCTGGCATAATAGCCAAGAATCAGCTGCACCACGCGGTTATAGCTGAGCACGCCGTCCTCGACTCCTTGTGATTTGATAAATCCATCGTTAATTTTATCTGATGTTTCCTGAATTTTTCCTTTAAAGGCATCCCAGTAGGCATTTCTCTCATTCAGATCCCGACGCACCGCTTCGGAACAATGGCTGTACGCCTGCCGCCACAGCTCCTGGTCATAACCGTACAGCGCGTTCGCACAGTAAATATAGGCAAGCAGATAGCCGGAATACCGGCATTCGGCGGAATCGCTGTGTATGCTGGTCAGATAGGCGAAAAAGTTGCATTCGTCCTCCTGCGCGAAGCCCCGGGTATGTGCCAGCTCATGCGCCGCTGTGGCGGGGATGTCACTGTCCGGCACGTCGATGTTGACATTTGCTTCCGCAAAAAAAGGAAAATACATGCCCGTAATGCCGGTATAGGACCACCAGTGCGACAACTGCACCGGTTTGGCCCGCCAGACCGCTCCCCACAGGAAGGGGTATTGCCCCTCCAGTTTACGGTAACCACCGTCGGCCTGCGCGAGAATTTCACTTTTGGAGACCGAAAGCTGCATACAGCCCTTTTCATCCTCGGCCAGTGCCGCCCGTTCGGCCGACGCCTTATCCGCGAGGTCGATGCACACCGTCAGCAGCTCCTGCGCGGATTTTGTCCCCACATCCAAATCCATCAGCTGCGAAACCGGAAGACGATAGAAATTTATGCCGTGCATCAGCATATAGTATAGCAGCGTGCACGAAAGCACCCCGGCGACTCCGCGCACAGCGCGCAGGGCAGTCTGCCCTTTAGCGCGGGAACGGATGAGCCGTCGGATAAACAGTACCGCCAGCACCAGCACCGCCGGCAGCGCCAGCACCACCAGCACTTCGGTCAGCGAGAAGGGCAGCAGCACGGTCACGCCGCCGACCGCCGCGGACAGTACCCGGAACAGCCCGCGGGAAAACACCGTCTCGGTCAGCTGCGGAAAATGCGGCAGAATGATCCGCAGCAGTACCGCGATTACCGCCGGCAGCAGGCACAGCCAGCCGCACAAAAAATGCCGCCAGCTTTTTTCCACGTTATTGTTCATCCGCTACTTCCTTTCCGGGACAGAGGGAAACCCTGCCCCTGCCGGATATGGATTACGAAAGGGGAATATCTATGCCTGAAGACGCCTATCTCCCGCTTTCCCGCCTGACCGAAACAGCCTGCCGGCTGGCCGAAATGGGAAAGGACAGCCGGCTCATCCCCTCCGCCGCACAGCGGGAGGACGCTGTCCTTCTGCGCCGGACGGCGGAAACGGTATACGACCACGGGCGGGACCGCCTGCAGCATGCCTTCATCACTCCGATTGAACGGGAGGATCTGCTGCTGCTGACCCAGCGGATGCTGCGGCTCGTGCGCTGTCTGGAACGGCTCCAGCAGCCGGTTTGCCATCCAGTACCGGCAAAACTCTGCGCCTGTCTATCCGCTGCGGCCGGGCATCTGTCGGCCTGCTGCATGGCACTGCGGCAGATGACAGCAGCACTGCCGTTCCTGCGCCGCAGTGACGGCTTTGCCAAACCGCTGCATACCGTGCGGCGGCAGACGGAGGACGCCGAGCGCCTGCTCTCCGCCCTCCCCTCATCCGAAGCGTGTCCCCTGTTTTACCGGCTCGAGGACACACTGGAGGCCTGCCGCAGCGCCGCGGACGGCTTTGCACTGGCCGTACTTAAAAACAGCTGAGCACCGCTCACCGCGGCATCCGGCTGGAATGGCAGCTCAGATACAGCACCTGGCCGGATTCCGCCAGCTGTCCGAGGATTTCCAGCGCATGCGCAAGCTTATCGTCGTCCAGATGCACAAAGGGATCGTCGAGAATCAGGCAGGGGGCATCCCCCGGATACATGGCGTCGACCAGGGCAAGACGCAGACAGATATCCATGATGCACTGATAACCCTCGCTGAAATAGTCCCGCCGGCGCCGTTCGCCCTGACGCTCCACCTTCACATCGAGCGACGTATCGATAATCGCGGTTTCGCCAAGTTCCGGCACAAATGCCCCGGCATAGGCGGCAAACCTCGTCATCACCGGCCGCAGGTATCGGGTGGACAGGTTTTCCTTTGCCTGCTCCATCAGCCGGGCGGTTTTCACCAGCAGCGCATGTCGATGCTGCCCCTCGGCCAGACTTTCCTGAAGCCGGAGTTTTTCGCTTTCGTATTCGGTCACCTGATCGCCTTCCTCGGTCAGGCGCTCCACCCGGCTTTTGCCGGCGGTGATCCGCTCGCTGTGCGTTTCGATCTCCTTGCGCACCGCATCCCACTGTGCACGCAGCGCTTCGGCATTGGCCGGCGCTTCGTCTCCAGCCTCCGCGAGTTCGGGATGCTCCGCCAACAGCCGGGCAATCCTTTCCTGCGCCTGTCCTCGCTGCCGGAGTGCCTCCTGAAGCTGCCGGCATCTCTCCCGCAGACGTTCCTCGCGGGCAGTCTCATTCGGCTCATCCTCCAAGGCGAAGCGGCCGAAAAAGGCGGCAAGCTGTGCTTGCAGCGCCGCAATTTTCTGCTCGACCACCATCCGCCTTTCGTCCAGCTGAGCGGCATGTGCGGCAAGCACAGCATACCGCTCGCGCGCAGCGCCCAGCTGTTCCATACTATCCAGCTCATGACGGTGCAACAGCGCCGCCAGCTCCTCTTCTGCCTGGCGGCAGCGTTCTTCCGCATCCGCCTTCTGCTGACAGAATTCCGCCCGACGCTGTGCCATGCGGCGATATGTCCCCACCGCGCTCTTAAGCTCGCCGAGCGCGGTCAGCGGACTGCCTGCGGACATGCCGTGAGCCGTCAGCAGCCGATGCGCGGCCGCTTCCGCCTGCGCAAAACGCTGCCGCTGCTGTTCATCGCGTTGCGCACGCGCCCGGGTCTGCGCCTGTCGCCCCACCAGATAAGCAGCAGCGGCCGCAACAGCCCCGAGCCCGCCGGCCGCCGCCAGCATGGCGCCGGCAACAGTCTGGCCGAGCGCCAGGCAGACAATGCCGCCGAGCAGCACCAACACCGCGGGCGCCAGCCACCACAGCCGTTTACCGGCAGCCGGCGGCGCGGCATGGGACACGGCGGCGCGGCGTGCCGCCTCCTCCAGTGCCGCGATACAGCCATCGATCGTCTCCTCCTCCGGCACGCCGCGGGCAAACTGCTCCTGCAGCCGCTGCCACTCCGCTTCCTCCGCAAAAACAGCACAGCGGGCCGCTTCTTCCCGGCAACGCTGCCGCTTGGTCTGCGCCTGCGCGAGCCGGTCGGCTTCTTCTTCGGACGGCTGCCGTGCCGAAAGCTGTGCAAGCTCTGCCTGCGTCTCCTCCGGAAGCCGCAGGCCGCGCCATTCGGCGCGCAGGCTGCCCAGTTTCCCAACCGCCTCGCGGCAATCCGCCAACTCCTGTTCGGTCGGCACGCCGTCCCGGAAAAACGACTCCAGCCCGGCGGCTTTTCTGTCCGCTTGTACCGCGTCCTGCCGGTACTCCCGCAGCCGCTCGAGCAGCGAAAGCTGTCCGCTGCTCTCCCGCAAGCCGGCTTCCCGCTTCCGCAGTTCCCGCAGCTGCGCCTCTTCCGCCTTCAGTTCCCCTTCCAAGCGGGCGGCTTCCTTTGCTTTTTCTGCATACTGAGCGATGCGCAGTTCGACTTCGGACAGCCTGGCCTGCCATTCATTGAGCCGGCCGCCGCTGCCTCTGTCGGCTTTATACGCTTTACGGCAGTTCTCCAGAGCGGCAAACGCACTGTCGTAATTATTGATGTCGTCGGTATTGTCGATGAGATTATTCAGCTTGGCGTTGATGCTGTCGGACATGGTGAGCTCGACCTCTCTCTGCGGCAGGTAGGCCGTGCGCTCATAGGCTTCGCTGTCCACACCGAACACGCTGCGCCCGATATCCCCGCCGAAAACCGGCGTCTCCCGGTTGGTGGCAAGGTCATACACCGTCAGCGTATCGTCGGCTTCCTTCACCCCAAAAAAACGCTCGATTTTAAACGTGCCTTCCCGACAGGCAAACGACAGGCTGCCGCCGCAGCGTCCGCCGTTCCACGGCATGTAGCGCCGCCGCTCCGGCAGAGTCTTGCGGGTTTTCGCCGGCGGAAGGCCGTAGAACATCGCCTTGATAAACGCGGCGAGGGTGGATTTGCCGAAGCCATTTTCTTCCAGAATCGCGGTCAGACCATCGGAGAACACAAAGGTCTGCCCGCTCAGGCAGCCGAAATTTTCAATGCGGCATTCCAGCAGCTTCATTCCTCAATCTCCTCCCCGCTCAGCGCCCGCAGTCCATAGCGGATCACCTGGCCGCAGTCTTCTTCACTCAATCCAGCCGCCAAGGCAAGCCGGATAAACTCCCCTTTGAGGGAAATATCGTCCTTATAGCCGTCGATATCCATAGCCAGTTTTGTTTCATCCCGGCACTTGACTGCATAAAACCGGTCTTCCAGCTCCCGCGTCAGGCTGACGAGATCCCGCGGCGTATCTGCGGAACACGCACCGGTGAGAACCACCTTGACGATATCCCGCGCCGGAATATCCGCCGCAGCCGCTTTCACCCGCTCGAGCAGCTCCACAAAGCTTTCGGTGCCGCCGGCATCCACCCGCACCTCATGGAAAACCCGGCTGGAAAACGGCACAAACTGCGTATGTACCCGCCCGCCGCCAGTTTCCACGAGCACAAAGCCCTTTTCGCCGCATTCGTCAAAGCCGCGGCCGTCGAGGCAGCCGGAATAGACGTAAATCCCGCGGTCATCGAGTTTTTCCTCCCGGTGCTGATGAATATGGCCGAGCGCAAGGTAATCGATCCCCTTGCCGCGCAGGCGGTTCAGGTTGAGGTTCTCGCTGTCGTCCGGATTATCCCGCCGACTCTCCTGTCCATGCAGCATTACCAGATTGCAACGGTCCGGGTTCAGGCTCAGCGTATCGTACAGGGTGCCCCGGCTTCTCGCCGACAGTTCGATGCCGGCGACTGTCACCTCGCCGTAATCGCGATACACCCAGGAATCACCGAAAAGGATGAGGTTCTCCGGCACATCCTCCAGTTCCACCGTTTCGTCATGGTTACCGCGCAAATAGAGAAAATCGATTTCCGGACGGCGGCGTATCTGATCGAGCACATACCGGCAGGTCCTGACCGACGGGCGGCAGGTGTCGAACACATCGCCGGCCAGCAGCACCGCACGCACCTCGTTCTCCGCGGCAAAATCGATCATCCGTCCAAAAGTCTGCAGCAGCTGCGCTTTACGCTCCCGCGCTTTCTCTGCCGTCAGGTTCGTCTCTACGCGGGAGCCGAGATGCAGGTCGGCGCAGTGGATCCATTTCATAGAGGATAACCATTCCTTTCTCACAGAAACCGGGGAAACCCTGCCGTTTGAAGCAGCCCCCTCATAAAGCGGCACCGCTGCCGCCTAAACTCACTTTTTGTAAAAAGTATACCATGAAAAACGATTTTTGGCGATACCCAATCCTGCGGCATGCGGCCCATTTCACCGGAAATCTGCCGTGCACCGAATACAGCTTGAAAACCCATAAACCTTGCGGTATACTATGTTTAACAGGCGGCGGTGCCGCCGTGAAAGGATGGGAAAGCCGTGACGATGATTTCGACCAAAGGGCGCTACGCGCTGCGGGTGATGATCGATCTGGCCATGCGGGCGGATGAAGAGTTTGTGCCGCTGAAAGCCATCGCTCAGCGGCAGGAAATTTCGGAAAAATATCTTGAGGCGATCATGAAAAATCTGGTTCAGCAGGGGTTGGTGGTCGGGCTGCGCGGCAAGGGCGGCGGCTATCGGCTGGCAAGGCAGCCCGCCGCATACACGGTGGGCAGCATCTTGAAAGCCACCGAAGGCTCCCTCGCCCCGGTGGCCTGTCTGGAAAAAGGGGCCGAAAACTGTGCACGCAGCGAAACCTGCGTGACCCTGCCGATGTGGCAGGAGCTTTACCGGCTGATCGACAATTATTTTGAAGGGATCACCCTCGACCAGCTGGCCGGCCAAACCGCGGCGTGCGGGGGAGACAGCTACTGCATATGACTGACGAGAGGATACAGGTGCTGCTGCCGCGGCTGACGGCGCTGTTTACGCACGTCTTCGGGAGCCATCTGGCAGGTCTGTACGTGCACGGTTCACTGGCGTTCGGCTGCTTTCACTGGGATACCGGCGACATCGACCTGCTGGCCGCAGTCGATGAGCCGCCAGAGCTTGCCGAAAAAGTACAGCTGATCGAAGGGCTGCTGGCACTGGAAAGCGACGCGCCTCCGAAGGGAATCGAGATGAGCGTCATGCTCACGCGCGACTGCCGTCCCTTTGTCTACCCCACCCCTTTCGTTCTGCATTATTCGCCTGCACACAGGACGGCCTGCCGCACAGATACAGAGGCCTTCTGCCGGCAAATGCACGGCACTGACAAAGATCTGGCAGCGCACTGCACGGTACTGTGGGCAACAGGCTTTCCGCTGTACGGCCGGGCCATCGGTGACGTATTCGGCCCGGTTCCGGAAACCGCTTATCGGGACAGTCTTCTGACCGACCTGCAGGATGCCGGCGCGCATCTCGCGGAAAACCCGGCCTATGGCGTGCTCAACCTATGCCGTGTGCTCGCCTATCAGCAGGAAAAGCGGGTGCTTTCCAAGGAGCAGGGCGGCCGCTGGGCGCTGCAAAACCTGCCCGCGGTCTACGTCCCGATGATCGCCGCGGCGCTCGAGCATTACCGTACCGGCAACCCTTTTTCCGCCGGCATTCCGGCAGCACAGCGTTTTTTTGCAGACATGATGCCCGCTCTTACGGCGTCCTGGCACTCCGGATAACCCTTTTGCACAGCGGCACCTCCTGTGGGGTGCCGCTGCCTGCATTTTGGTTGTTTTTCATTTTCCTATTGACAAAGTAGGTATTTCATGGTAAAATCCCTATAAACCTACAAACAAACAAGGTTTATAGGGAGGTTGTTCGCATGAGTCGATGCTTTGAAAAGCTGGTGCGCGAAAATTTCCGGCAGGGACGAATGTGCCGGCACAATCCGCCGCATATTTCCCCGTATATTTCTTAAAAATAGAAAGGAAAGATTCGCATGAACAGCAAAAATTACCGGTTTGAGACGTTACAGCTGCACGTCGGCCAGGAAAAGCCGGACAGCGCCACCGATGCCCGTGCGGTACCGATTTATCAGACGACCTCTTACGTATTTGCGGACTGCGCACAGGCGGCTGCCCGGTTCGGACTTGCCGAGGGCGGCAACATCTATGGCCGGCTGACCAACCCCACCCAGGCGGTGCTGGAGGAACGCGTGGCAGCTCTGGAGGGCGGTGCCGCCGGACTGGCGGTTGCTTCGGGCGCTGCGGCGATCACCTACACGATTCAGGCACTGGCGCGCGCGGGCGATCATATCGTCTCCCAGAACACCATTTACGGCGGCAGCTACAACCTGTTGGATACCACGCTGCGTGCCTTCGGGGTGGACACCACCTTTGTCAACGTCCACGATCCCGCCCAGGCGGAAGCCGCCATCCGGCCAAACACCAAGGCGCTGTATCTGGAAACACTGGGCAACCCGAATGCGGATATCCCGGACATCGAAGCACTTGCCGCTGTCGCCCATCGGCATGGTATTCCGCTGGTGATCGACAACACCTTCGGCACCCCCTATCTGATCCGTCCGATCGAACACGGTGCAGACATTGTGGTGCATTCGGCCACCAAATTCATCGGCGGGCACGGCACTTCCCTCGGCGGGATCATCGTGGACAGCGGCCGGTTCGACTGGGCGGGTTCAGGGAAATTTCCCCACCTGTCCGAGCCGAATCCCAGCTACCACGGCGTATCGTTCACCAAGGCAGCCGGGCCGGCGGCGTTCGTAACCTATATCCGTGCCATTCTTCTGCGGGATACCGGTGCCTGCCTGTCCCCGCTCAATGCTTTCCTGCTGCTGCAGGGGCTGGAAACGCTGTCGCTTCGCCTGGAACGGCATGTGGAAAACGCACGGAAGGTGGTGGACTATCTGGCAGCGCATCCGCTGGTGGAGCAGGTCAATCATCCCGCGCTGCCCGACCATCCCGATCATGCGCTGTATACAAAATATTTTCCGCACGGCGGAGCCTCCATCTTCACCTTCACGGTCAAAGGCGGTGCCGCACAGGCTCAAAAGTTCATCGATTCACTGGAGCTGTTCTCCCTGTTGGCCAATGTGGCCGACGTCAAGTCGCTGGTGATCCATCCCGCCACCACTACCCATGCACAGCTCAGCGAAGCGGCCCAGCGGGCGGCAGGTATCCTGCCGAACACCATCCGGCTTTCCATCGGCACAGAACACATCGACGACATCTTGGCGGACCTGGAGCATGGATTCGCCGCAATCCACGAGAAAGGATGACAAACTATGCGTCACATTTATACTTCTGCTGCGGAGCTGGTGGGCAAAACCCCTCTGCTGGAGCTGACACGGCTGGAAAAAGAACACGGGCTGGAGGCCACGCTGCTGGCCAAACTGGAATATTTCAATCCGGCGGGCAGCGTCAAGGACCGCATTGCCAGGGCGATGATCGAAGACGCCGAGGCGAGCGGCGCGCTGCGGCCCGGCGCGGTCATTATTGAGCCGACCAGCGGCAACACCGGTATCGGGCTGGCAGCGATTGCTGCGGCAAAAGGCTACCGCCTGATCATCACGATGCCGGAAACCATGTCGGTGGAACGGCGCCGGCTGATGCAGGCTTATGGTGCCGAGCTGGTACTGACCGAAGGGGCCAAGGGCATGAAGGGCGCCATCGCCAAGGCGGAGGAACTGGCACAGGAAATCCCGGACAGCTTTATCCCCGGGCAGTTCCGCAATCCCGCAAACCCACAGATCCACCGTAAAACCACCGGACCGGAAATCTGGTCAGACACCGACGGGCGAGTAGATATTTTCGTGGCCGGCGTCGGCACCGGCGGCACCATTACCGGCGTGGGCGAATACCTCAAGGAGCGCAATCCTGCCGTCCGCATCGCGGCGGTTGAGCCGGCTGATTCGCCGGTACTCTCCGGCGGCGCCCCGGGTCCGCACAAAATACAGGGTATCGGCGCAGGCTTTGTCCCGGAGGTGCTCAACACCGGAATTTACGACGAAGTAATCCGGGTAGGCAACGAAGATGCTTTCGCCGCCGGAAGGGAAATTGCCCGCCGCGAGGGCATACTCGTCGGCATCTCCTCCGGCGCGGCGCTTTGGGCCGCCATGGAAATCGCCAAGCGGCCGCAAAGCCGCGGCAAAACCATTGTCGTGCTGCTGCCGGACACCGGGGACCGTTATTTATCCACCCCACTATTTGAAGAATAAAGAAAGCCGCCGGGCGATGACCTGGCGGCTTTCTTTTTAAGCTTGTTATTCTTGCTGCTGCGCCAAAAGCGGCAGTGCTTCGGTAAGGTCCCTGACAACGGCGATATCCGCGTAGGTCTTGCCGGTCTTTCGCTGCACCAGAATCGGCCGTATTCCGGCCGTCCGCGCGCCCTGCACATCCGACGTATACGAATCGCCGATATGCACAGCCTCTTCCGGCCGACAGCCGCTGAGCTCCAGCGCTTTATCGAATATCGCCCGGTGCGGCTTATACGCGCGCACCATGTCCGCACACACGATGCCCGACGGATGCAGATCTTTATTCCGCATAGACTGCCCGACGTACTCCGCCCCGTTATTGCTCAGCAGGTAGATCGGCAGCGGACAGTGGGCAAAAAACGCACCTGCATCTGCAAATAACGGCGCATTCACCCAAAAGCCGCGGATGAGTTCGTGCAGCTCCTGCGCATTCTCCCGCAGGCCGATGCGCTTTTCCAGCTCGCCAAGAATACGATCCACAATGGCATCCTCGGTCATATACGTTTCCCCGCAGCAGCTTTCTTCGTACTGTTTGACCAGCGACCACCACAGAGCCACAGCCTGCTGCGGATCATGCAGATCGCTGCCGCGGCAGATGCGCGCAACCACTTCTTCCATTTCCGGACCGCCTTCCTTTACGACGGTACCGGTGTAATCGACAAAAACCGCTTTGACCACTTCTGGTTTCCTCTTTTCTGTTCAGGGCTGCATCTTGGTTCCGCATTTGGTACAGAACGCATGCGGCCGGTCAAATACCGCCCCGCAGGCAGGGCAGGTATAGGACGATTTAGTTGCGGACGCCGCGGATGTCGGCATAGGTGACGCAGGTGCCGATGTGGGTACGTCGAGCGACGATACGGGTGCCGCGGGCGATGATGCGGGTGACTCAGGTGTCGGTGAGGGTGCGGCAGGTGACGGCGGATCCAAAGGAACAGCCGTCTCTGCCGCTTCCTGACGTTCTTTCACGGCTTCCGCCTTAACGGCAGCCCTCTTCCGACAATACTTCTTTATCTTTTTCACGACAACAATCAGTACAATGAGCACCACAACTGCCAGCACAGCGCCGCCGATGAGCTCAACCCGATGCCGGTACCAGATCGCCAATGCAAAGGAATACCAGCTGTCATCATGGGTGGCATTGGCCCAGCGCTTGGCACTTTCGATTTCAAAGCCGCCGCGTTTGCCCAACCGCGTAATCTGCCAGTCGTAATCACCGAGTTCCATATCCTCCAGCCGGGCACTGCCGTTTTCATCGGCACGAACCTCGAACTGATACACACCATCCCGGTAGACCTCGACCATCTCTCCGGTGCAGTCCTCACCGAAAGACACGGTGGCATTGCCGACCGGCTTCATCTCAATTTGGTCAATGGAGTCCATAATGGCATCGGAAACCTTCGACGCGTCGTCCACCCCGGTATACGCGCCGCCGGTCTGCTCCGCGATCTGGGTGAAATAGTCCGCCGCAGAATCACTGGCGCTGGTGCCGATCGAATACACCGTAATGGCGCTGTCTTCAGCATCACCGAGCACCCGATGGTCGGAGTTTTCCATATCGATCGCCAAATCCGCGTTATACAGCGCGGCGATCACCTCATCAAGGGTATATTTGGTATTCGGTTCCGGATCCAGCGGCGGGGCATCACCCAGCACAATGATAACCTTCTGGGAAGCCGGATTCCAATCCAGCTCCACCGCCTTCATGAGCGCGGAATACACTGTCTCCGCGTTATCGCCGCCATCGCCGAGGGTCAGTCCATTGATCGCCCGGGTGATGGTATCCGCGTTATCCGAAAATTTCAGCTGGATCCGTGCCGCATAATCCTTATCGTTGCCGGAACGATCCGGAAAATCCCGGTAATCGATCAGTGCCACGCGGTAGCCCGCGCTCTTTTCCGAGAGCTGGGCCAGGATTTTGCTCATATTTTCCTTGGCGTTATCGATATCGTCCTTCATCGAACCGGTGGTATCCACCACAAAGCACAGATCCAGACCACTATTGGTCTGGTTGTTGATCACCGAGGAGACCGATTTCTTTTCGGTCTGCAGCCCGCTGACGACCGCTTTCTCCGCATTGATCAGACCGCTGCTGCCATCCTCGTAATAAAACCGGCCGGATGTTGAGGCGATCATCAGCTGCTTGACCTGCGGACCAGTCAGGTCGGGATTTGCGGCGAAAAGAAGGCCCGCCACACCGGTGGCGTGCGGTGCGGCCATTGAGGTGCCGCTCATGAGCGAATACCCCGACACCACCGAGCTGTATATATCCTCGCCCGGTGCCACGACATCCACACGGTCACCGACATTGGAAAATGTCGAATAACTGTACCGGGTTTCGCTGTCCGTGGAATTTTTGGCGTTAATGCCGATTGAACCCACGACGATAATCCGATCCTTAACCGCTTTATCATCGATCAGATTGATGAAATTATTATACTTGGCCAGTGCGCCGCCGCTTTCGCCGCCTCCGTATTCCCACGGCCACAGTTCATAGTCACGGTAGCCGTATTCGCCGAAAATCGACTTATAATATTTGATGCTGTTCACATTCCCGGCGGCCATGCAAAGGACAAAATCCGGGCGCTTTTTTTCGTTATTGGCTTCGATAAGCCGCTTGAGGCCGCTTTCCATCGTGTCAGCACTCGTTTGCAGCTGCTTGATCGCTTTTTCATTTCCTTGGCTGGCCGCATAGCACAGGGTACGGCCGGTATTCTGGCTGATATTGATCGCCCGCACATTGCGGTCGACCAGTGCCTTGATGGCACGCAGGTATTCATACGGCGTATAATAGCCGCCGGATGTATTGCCGAGGCAGTAGTACAGATTGCCTTTGTCTCCCATCACACCAGTGACGCCCGTCTTGTTCCAGGACGCACCGATGGTCCCCGCCACGTGGGTACCATGATCGCCGGGGGCGGCATTCGAGGTGGTGATCTCCTGTACCGTCTCTTTGCCGCTGGAATTCTCCGCCGCGACATAAGTTTTTGCCTCGATATCCTCATGCTGGTTATTCACCATTGTATCAATCAGCCCGACATTGACTTCACTCAGCTCAGACAGATAACCCCAGGCTGCCGGCGCATGGATGGCTTCCATCCCCCAGTTCTCGCCACGGGGGACATCCATATTCCATGAAGCCCCGTTCCACGGATCTTCCGGATAAACCGGATCCTTTTTCTCGATTTCCCCTTCCTCGGCATCTCCGGTCACATCCAGCGCAGTATTGATATGTACCTCCTCGACAAGAGCTTCCTTTTTCAGCTTGGTCTGCGCTCGCTCCAGCTCACTGAGGGTCATATTCTTGTTGAAACGCAGCCGGTATACGCCGATGTCCTCCATCGCGTCCGCGATCTGCGCGTCATACGAGGCGGCGAGCGCTTCCGCATCCGCACGGTCCGCATCGGCTGCGGTCATCACAACCAGCTCGTTATTGACAAACAGCAGGCCTTCTTCTTCGTCGAAGGTCACCTCCGGATAATTTTCCGCAATCCGGGTGTAAAAAGCCGACGACGATTCCGCCCGTCCCGGTCCGAACCAGTTGAACAGCGGCAGCGCCACAAACACCGCCAGCAGCACAACCGCCGCAAGAACCAGGATCAGCACCGCCCGCTTTTTTCCCTTTTTGGTCTTGACGGGCTGCGTAGCTGGCTGGCTGTTCGGCTCCGGATTGATGTTTTTGTTTTTCTTTTCCCTCATCCAAATCACCTGTCCTCCGCTAATTATGTATGTCTAATCCCTTCGCCGCTCGGCAAAGAAAAGTCCTTGACTTTTTAACTCCTCTATGATTGAATACACGTCCCTACCATCATCTGCTTCATATTTAAAACACTCGCCAGGCGTCTCTCTGGTAAATGTATCCCATGCCGTCAGCAGACCATTAACCCGGGTCAATCCATGTGACTCCAGTATGGGGGTCAATGTATCTGCCGTCCGGCTATAGAGCGTAACCACGTTATATTTTCCTGCCATAATCTCATCATGTGAAATATGACCGCCAAAGCCAAACTGACACAGGCCGTCGTGAATGAGCAATTCTCCATACGCCGACAGCATATCTTCAGCCTTTTCACAGCTGCATCCATCCATGTAATAGACATCTTTATGTAGCGTACGAATTCCGTCGGAAGCCAACTTTTCTTCGTCCTCTTTGTTTGTTGGCAACTCCAGTATAAAAAACAGCGGTTCTTCATGAGTCCGTATAAATTGCCGCATTACCTCCCCTATTTTATCCGCACCTATATTTGCAATTAAACAGTTGTCTGAGAGAAACTCATATTGCTCCTGAAGTTTTTCGGGAAATGGCACCTGACAGCCTTTCACCATTTTTATCATCGTACACATCTCCGGATATTCTGTATTTATGTTTTCAGCAGCAGCACTACGCACTCAACATGTGCGGTACCGGGAAACATATCCACCGGCGCGGCCCACTGCGGCGCATATCCAAGTTCCGCAAAACGTTTGATATCCCGCGCCAGGGTCGCCGGATCACAGGACACATACACCACGCGGTCCGGTTCCAGCGCCGCAATCTGCTCGACCACCTCGGGCGCGCAGCCTTTACGCGGCGGATCGATCACCGCCACATCCGGCCGGATCGCCCGCTCATCGAGCCAGGCCTTCGCCTCACCGGCGTCGGCACACAAAAACTGTGCATTGGCAATGCCGTTATCCGCGGCGTTACGGCGGGCATCCTCCACTGCCGCGGCAACCGTTTCCACCCCGATCACCTGCCCGGCCTTATCGGCCATGGACAGGCCGATGGTGCCGGTGCCGCAGTACAGGTCGAGCAACGTCTCTTCCCCGGTCAGACCCGCAGCCTCCGCAGCCAGCGCATACAGGCGTTCCGCCTGCGTCCGGTTGACCTGGTAAAACGACTGCGGCGACAGGCTAAAGTGCAGCCCGCACAGGGTATCGGTGATCGAGGGACTGCCATACAGCACGAAGGTCTGCTCTCCAAGCACCACATTGGTATCCGCGCGATTGATATTTACCATTACCGAGGCAAGCCCGGGCACCGCTTCACGCAGCAGTGTGACCAGCTCCGCCGGCTGCGGCAGCTTACCCGACGTGCACACAAGGCACACCATCAGCTCCCCGGAGGCCTGCGCCTGACGCAAATACACATGCCGCACGAGGCCGGTACGTGTCGTTTCGTCATACGCAGTGGCCTTCGCGCGCTTCATCCAGCGCTCCACCGCCGCCACCGCGCCCGCAAACTCCGCCGGCTGGAGCAGGCAGTCCCGCTGCGCGATGATGCGGTGGCTGCGCGGTGCATAAAACCCTACCAGCGGCCGATACGGGCCGGGCGCAACGGGATACTGCGCCTTATTGCGGTACCGGTCGGGCGAATCGCAGCCGAGAATCGGCCGCACCGGTATCTGCACTCCACCGATACGTTCGAGCGCATCCGCCACTTTCTGCTGCTTATACCGCAGTTCCGCCGCGTAGCTCACATGCCGCCACACACAGCCGCCGCAGCGGCCGAACGCCGGGCAGGACGACGCACGCGCCTCGTCCCGGTCGGCAGACGGCGTGACAAGCTGTTCGATACGGCCATAGGCAAAATTTTTCTGCAGTTTGACGAGCCGGCAGTCGATCACATCGCCTACCGCTGTAAACGGCACAAATACCGCAAAGCCCGGGCCGCCGTCCTCCGCTGCCGCGCGGCCGATCCCACTGCCCTCCGCTGTCACGCCGGTAATGGTCAGCGGGATGATCTCATTTTTTTGAAGCGGCATTTTCTGCCATCCTTTCGCGCGCCGCTTATATCCGGCGCGGTTGTTTACTGACAGCCAACAGGTATTCCTGCGGCCACTTTCCATCGTTTTATTATACCGTTTTGCACCCGGCAAAGCAAGACGCCCCGCCGTTCTCCGGTGATCAAATTTTGTTTTTTTCCATTTTTCGGCGTCAGGATTTCCCTCGCGTTTTCTTCACGGCAGCGGCAACACTAGTTTCGGGAAAACCGACGTTTTCCCAAAACAAAAAAGGCGGTGACCGGCGATGACCGACAACTCCATCTGGCAGACACAGGGCTTTGCCTATCTCGACGGCGGCTATACCTGGCACGACGACCCGCTGCTGACTATGCCGGAAGAGGTGCAGGAGCAGGTCAACGCGCATCAGGACGCGTTCCGCTCGGAAGAAGACATTCGGCATTATGTGGAATACCTTCGGCGGCATTCGTAAATCGTTTTGGTATGGACCGGGCGTATCGCAAACCTCAAAGCGGCGGACCTTGCCCGGCGGTTCGCAGACGTTTTTTCGAAAAACAGCGGCAAAAGATCAGCTTTTGCCGCTGTTTTCGCTTTTTATTCGCGGCGAAGCAGCTGCTGCAGACGCTCGTTGCGCTTGCGCCGTCTTTCCGTCTCCCGGGTATCCGGTTGATATCCACCAGCTTTTTCGGTCAGCACATCCCCCTGCCGTACCTGCTCCGGCAGCCGGTCACGCGGCACACTCCGGCATACGCCGTTATCGTCCATGAGCACGGCGAAATCCTCCTCAAAACGGTCAATCGTCCAGAACATAAGCGCTCATCCTTTCTTTATGCCGCCTTCTGCGTACGGATATCCATCGTGCTGCCGTCGGTGGTCACCACAATCGTGCCGTCTTCATCGCAGCGATAACAGGAAATACCCAGATTTTTCAGGGTGACCAGGGTTTCCGAATGCGGATGGCCGTAGCTGTTGCCCGCCCCGCAGGTGATTACGGCATATTCCGGCGCCACCTGCCGCAGAAATTTTTCCTGTGAGGATGAATGGCTGCCATGATGCCCAAGCTTGACAAAATCGGCACGCAGGTCCGTATGCGCCGCAAGCAGCGCGTCCTCCGCTTCCTTTTCCGCATCACCCATAAACAGAAACCGCCGGGCGCCGAAGGTGACCTTACAGACCACCGACTGGTTATTATTCTCCGTGTATTCCCCGACTGGACCGAGGATATCCACCTGTGCCTCACCGAGTGCAAAGGTCAGACCGGGTTTCGCCTCGGTCACCCTGACCTGCCGGTCGAGCAGCGCTTCGAGCACGTCGGTATAGGTTTTCGTGGTGGGCGTATACCCTTCCGGCATCGTTGACATCACGTACTCGCCGACTTCTATCTCCCGGATCACCGTATCCATGCCGCCGATGTGATCCGCATCGGCATGGGTCGCAATCACCAGGTCGAGTTTCGACACGCCCTGCCCGCGCAGATAGTCCACCACCGCATCGCCGTCGCTGTTTTCCCCGGCATCGATGAGCATATTCGCGGATCCGCTGCGCAGCAGAATCGCATCTGCATTGCCCACATCAATGACATGCACCGCGAGTTCGGTGGACAGTGGTTCCGGCTCGGCGAAGCCCACCTTCTGATAAATTTCCTCCCAAGTGGGGAGAAACGGCTTTTCAAGCTGTTCGCTGATGGTCACCAGCACACAAAAAGCCGCGGCCAGGCTTATGGCGACAACAGCCGTCCAAAAAACAGCCCGCTCACTCTTCTTTCTGTGACGGCGGCGTTTAGCTGCCATAGCAATCCCTCCCCGCTGTTATTCTGCAAAGACAATGCGGCCATCCTCAACAGACGAGAGGATCGCCAGCGATTCCAGACGGATCCCCTGCTCCCGGAGCAGACGGCCGCCGTCCTGAAAGCCCTTTTCGATCACGACGCCGCAGCCGGCCAGCCGCGCGCCCGACTGCCGCACAATAGACGCCAGTCCCAGCAGTGCCTGCCCGCGGGCGAGAAAATCGTCCAGCACCAGCACGGTATCCTCCGGACCGAGATAACGCCGGGACACCTGCACATCATAGGTTTTCCCCTTGGTGAACGAACGCACCTGCGCATGCAGAAGATCGCCGTCCAGATTGCGCGAAGCGGTCTTTTTGGCGAACACCACCGGCACATAGCCGAACGCCCGCGAAGCCATCGCGGCAACGGCGATGCCCGACGCCTCGATGGTCAGGATTTTCGTGACCGGCACACCGGAAAACCGGCGTGCGAATTCCTCCCCTACCGCCTCCAGCAAACGGATATCCATCTGGTGATTCAAAAAGCTGTCCACCTTGAGGATATCCCCGTCCCGGAGCCGGCCGTCCTGCAGAATCCTCTGCTTAAGCTGCTCCATATACCATAACCATCCTTCCCGGACAAATCGCCCGCGCAAAAAGCACCCGCGCCGGTCATACCGAAGCTGCGGGTGCCGCCGGAATCCATTATACCAGCCGGACGGGGTATCGTCAATCCGTACGGGAGCGGCAGCGTCTGAGTTCCACACCGCGCTGCGCGGCCATTTCCGTCAGCCGGCGTGCGGCAGCCTCCGCCCGCTCTCTGAGCGGCTGTTCCGGCCGGACGCCGGCTTCCAGTTCCCGGAGAACCTGCCGGATATCCTCCAGGGCAAGCAGATTGACCGCGGTGCAGAACAGGCTCTTGCGGCGGCCATCGTTATATCGCTCCAGCAGCTGCCGCAAAAGAGCCATTTTTTCCTCCAGCTGCAGCCGGTACGCCTCGGTCCCGCCGGTACGCACCGTCTCCAGATCCCGCCGCCGGTTCCGATAGGGAATGAACGAAGCCTCTTCCGCCGGTTCGGCATACCTCCCGCACGGAAATTCGGCACAGAGAAAGCAATAGTCCCCCGCGTCATGTTCCCGGCTGCAGCGGATAACCGGGCAGGACTGATGTCCATCCCCGCCTCCGCAGCCGGGGCAGCCGTTTTCTCTCTGGTGCATCGGACACAGGCCGCAGTTAAGCCCGCACAGCGAAAACAGCGGCCAGGCACGGCGATAATCCTTCATCGGCTCCTCCGCTCAAAAGCTGTCCCGTTCGGGGAACAGCATTCCATCCACATAAGCTTCCATAAACCGCGGGTCGGCAGCGAGCTCCACCGTTTCAGCTCCCGCCGCAAGGCGCTCCGAGGCGCGGCGCAGCGGGTCGCTGAGCAGCACCGCCCCGGCGCCGGCACCCGCCGCGTTGCCGATCGCCCGCGCACAGCCTGCAAGTGCCTTCGGGATCAGCCCGATACGCGCCGCGGACGCGATGCGCACAAAACTGCCGAAGCCGCCGGCAATCAGCAGCTCACTCACCTCTTCGGCCGGAATCTCCGCTTCCGCGAGCAGGGTGGTCATACCGGCACAGATAGCGGATTTCGCCAGCTGCACGGCGCGGATATCTTTCTGGGTGACAAGCACCTGTGTCCCCGGCAGACGGAAGGCCAGGAGGCCATCCACCTCGGTCATCGCCGCTTTAAACGCATGCCCCTCTTCATTGAACAGGCCGGTCTCATCCACCACGCCGGCATCGAGCAGCACGGCGACTGCATCGAGAATACCGGAGCCGCAGATACCTTTCGCCGCACCGCCACCGATCACCTCGCACACCATGGTGTCCCCGCGCAGCGCCACCCGGCTGACCGCACCGTTGTGCGCGTTCATGCCCTGATAAATGCCCGCCCCTTCAAACGCCGGTCCTGCCGCCGTTGAACAGCACAGCAGGCGCCCGCCGGCAGCGAGCGCCATCTCGCCGTTCGTCCCGATATCCACCAGCAGCCGCGGCGGGCGATCCGCTGCGAGCGCGCCGCCGTACAGCCCGGCCGACAGCAGCGCGGTGGTGATATCCCCGCCGACATAGGCCGAAATGCTCCGGGTGAGGTACACCTGCGCGCCGGGCGCCATCGGCAGGCCAAAGGCGGAAGCATCGAGGAATTCCCCGAAAAACCGGTCCTGTGCAAACGGCGCGGCGGTGATGGAGGACGGATCCTGTGCACAGAGCAGATACAGCATCGCCGTGTTGCCGGTAATCACCAGACTGTCTACCTGTTCAGTCGTCATTCCCCGTCCCGCGCAGCATTCGGCAAGCATTTCGGCAAGCGCCCGCCGGATGCAGTCCGCCAGCCCCTGCCGCTCGCCGCCGAGTGATTTCTCCAGCCGGGAGATCACGTCCGCCCCATACACCGCCTGCGGGTTGCGGCGGGCGGCCGTACTCAGCTGTTCGCCCGAAGCCAGGTCATAAAGATACATCGCGAGTGTCGTGGTGCCGATATCCACCGCCGCGCCGAAGCGTTTTCCCCACGGCTGCAGCGTAACCTCCACCTCCCGGCCGCCGGTTACGATCCGGTCGGCATCCCGCGCGCGTTCCGGCAGCCGGATCACCGCATCGCCCAGCGCGGTGGTCATACAGGCATAGCGCCAGCCCGCTGCAATCTCCTGCGCGGTCAGGTGCTCCCGTTCCCGGTCGGTCAGCGGCGACAGTGTCCCCTGTGCCTGCACACGGCATTTCAGGCAGCGCTGTTTTCCTCCGCACGGCATTTCCACCGGCAGGCCGCGTTCCGCAAAAACGGTTGACAACAGCACCGGCTCGGGATATTCTAAAAGAGTCGTGTTGTCCCCGCGGACAATCGTCAAGTGTATCATGGAAGGACTCATCCTTTCTTCCGCAGACTTGATTTATTTTATTGTAGCGCGTTTTGCAGCGCTATGCTATGATTATTTTCGGAATTTTGGCATTTCGTCCTGCACCGGGCAGAGAAAGGACGGCGAACCGCGATGATGGAAGCGCTGCGCAATCGCTGCGAAAACTATACCGCGCACCTGAGCCGCTTATGCGGCATTCCCTGCGCCCTGCTGGACACGGCCGCGCAGTCCGTCCTGTCCGCCGTTCCGGAAGAACGCTTCTGCGCCGGATGTACTTGCCCGCGCTGTCAGGACATCCCTTCCCACCTGTATGGCAGCAGCGAGGCCTTCCGCTGGAACGGCAAATATATCTATTACTGCCCGCTCGGCCTGGTATTCGCCGCGTCGCCGGTCTCGGACGACACCGGCGAAATGGTCGGCAGCATTGTGGCCGGCCCGGTGATTATGGGCGACCCGCTCGACACCATCACCGAAATCCCCGATCCCGCCATGCAGAAACGTGCCGCGCAGCTGCCGGCATTGTCCACCACCCAGGTGCGCGATCTTGCTGAGATACTCGCCGCCTGCACCGCGTTCGCCTCCGGCCTGCCCCACAGTCAGGCGGGCGGCTTCGTGTATGAGCAGGAGCAGGTACTCAGCAGCATCTATACCGCGCGCACCGAAATAGCGGATGAACCGCAGGCGTTTTATCCGATTTCCTACGAAAAGCGGCTGCACGATCTGGTGTGCAGCGGCGATAAAGCCGGCGCTCAGGCGCTGCTCAACGACCTGCTCGGCCTGATCTACTGCTCAAATAATTTTCAGCTCGAGCCGATCAAGGCCCGGGTGGTCGAGCTGGTGGTGCTGCTCTCCCGCGCCACCATCGACGCGGGCGCCGACGTGCGCGAAATTTTTCTGTTCAACACCCGCTACATTCAGGATATCGAGCATTTTACCTCACTGGAAAATCTGAGCGTCTGGCTGAGCGGCATCATGCACCGCTTCATCAGCTCGTCGTTCGATTTCACCCAAGTCAAGCATTCCGACGTAGTATACAAGGTCATGGAATACGTGCGCCGGAATTTTTCGCGGAAAATATCGCTCGACGATATCGCCGGCGAAGTGTATCTGAGCCGCTCCTATCTGAGCAGCCTCTTCAAGGAGGAAACCGGGCAGAGTCTGTTTGCTTACATCAACCACGTACGCATCGAAAAAAGCAAGCAGATGCTGCTCGACGACACCGCTTCGCTCGCGGATGTGGCCAACCTCTGCGGGTTCGAGGATCAAAGCTATTTTACCAAAGTCTTTAAAAAGGCGGTCGGCATCTCTCCGAAAAAATACCGCGACACCCGCGGGCGCGGCGTACCGTCCTGAACAATTCTCCGAAATCAAAATATCGTTATAAAAGATGAAATATATTTCTATCTTTTTCCCTCCGGCCGCTTTAGAATAGCCTTAGAAACGAAAAAGCGGGAGGGACACAGACATGGCTATTCTGGAAGAAATCAGTACGTTCCTGCAGCAGGGCCGTGCACCGAAGGTGAAGGAGCTTGTGCAGCAGGCGATCGACGAGGGCATCGAGCCGCAGAAAATTCTTGAAGAAGGATTGCTGTCCGGCATGAACATCGTCGGGGAAAAATTTAAGAACAACGAAGTCTTCGTGCCGGAGGTTCTGGTGGCCGCGCGCGCGATGAACATGGGCGTGGGTGTGCTCAAACCTTATCTGGTGCAGGCGGGCGTCGAGTCCAAAGGCACCGCTGTCATCGGTACGGTCAAGGGCGACCTGCACGATATCGGCAAAAACCTCGTGAAGATGATGCTCGAAGGCAAGGGGTTGACGGTGGTCGATCTGGGCGTCGATGTGCCCGCTGAGAAGTTTGTGGCCGCGGCGGTCGAAAACAACGCGCAGCTGATCTGCTGCTCCGCGCTGCTGACCACCACCATGGGCGAAATGAAGAGCGTAGTGGAAGAGGCCGACAAGCAGGGCATTCGCGACAAGGTGAAGATTCTGGTGGGCGGTGCACCGGTCACCCAGAGCTTCTGCGATTCCATCGGTGCGGACGGCTACACCGCCGACGCCGCGTCCTGCGCGGATATGGCGCTGAGCTTCTGCCAGGCGTAAATAAAGGATATGCAGTAAATCCCCCCGGTTCATGCGGCGCATGAACCGGGGGGATTGTGTTTTAGTCAGACAGGGACGCTGCACCCGTTTTCCCTGCCGGATCACGCCCCGTTATTCTTCTTTATTCGGCGTGAGCGACAGGAGTAAATCGGCATCTCCGCCATAGTAGGTGGGCATTTTTCCATCCCATTTTTCCAGAAACTCCAGTTCGATGATGCTTTCGGTCAGAGCCTTGTTTTTGATTTCCATGGCTTCCGCCTCGCCCTTGGCCTTAATGATCGCCTGCTCGGCCTCGGTTTTGATACGCTCCAGATCGTACTTCGCTTTCAATGCGTTCTGCTCCGCCACCTGTTTTTCCTCGATGGCCTTATCGAAAGCCTCGCTGAATGTCAGGTCGGTAATATTGAGGCTGTCCACAAAGATATATTTATCTTCCAGCCGCGTCTTGAGCATTTCCTTCATCTGTGACGAAATCTCACTGCGGCGGGTGATCGCTTCCTCGGCTGTGTACTGCGAAGTGACCGATTTGATGCATTCGGATACGGCCGGCGCAATGATGGTATCCTCGTAATTGAGACTCAAATTCTTATACAGCTCCGCCACATTGGCACCGTCCACCCGATAGTTCAGAGCCACATTGGTGGTAATGGACTGCATATCCTTGCTCGCGGAGGTTTCCCCCTCTAAAGTGTACTTTTTTACCCGGGCGTCCACATGTACGATTTGCTGTGCGAAAGGAATTTTGAATGTCAGTCCCTCGTCGAGCACGATGTCGTTGACCGCTCCCATGGTCAGCCTGACCCCTTTGAAGCCTGCCGGCACGATGTCAAAACAGTTGATGATGACAATCAGCGCCACAATGGCACAGGGAACAATAATGAGCAAACGCTTGACAAACACAGGGATTTTCTTTTCCATTTTTCTCTCCACTTTCTTCACCTCTGCTGTTATTTTAAGGCCTTGTCTATATCATACAGAATCGGCTTCAGCAAGTCAAAAGGCGAAAAAAGCGGAAAAAGGCGAAAAAAAGCAGCTTAGCGCCGCCGCGCCCGAACGGGTCTTTCACTCGAATCCACAGGTCTTCTCACGGCCAGCTGTCTCATTTTGAAAAGGAACACATCCAAAAACACCATTCGCGTACAAAAAGCGGTTGGCGGCCAGATACCGGACGGCGGTGCCGCCGACTAATCGGCAGACATATTTTCGCTGGTTTTGGACACGGTTTGGCCGCGAGATCACAAACAGCACTATTTTATGCGGGTGCACGCGGCCACGTCCTTTGATCAGGGCGTCAAAGGACGCAAAACGCCCCGGTTCCCGGCGCCAGGCGGGCCACGCCTTACGGCGTCCCCGACGGCGCCGAACCAGTTGTGAGGGGACATATGTTTCTGCTCGTGCGGCCGGAGTGCGGAAAAACAAGTTTTTCCGCTGACACAAACGGCGGGCACATACTTCCGGCGTCGGCCGGCCTATCTCCGGCAGATAGACTCCAAACAGAATACCCCATAAATATCGCGCTTCAATAGGGTGCACAAACCCGAGGCCGGCCAGCCGGAGGACTATCGCATAGCGGAACCGCGGCGTGACAGCCACGAGCAGTCAAGCGGGGGGCGCGAAAAACAGTCTTTCCTATCCATGCGCACACTGCCCCACGACCTATTCACACCCGCAGCGGGGCGATTTTCGGCCGCCTGATTTTCTCAATCCTTCGGATAGGGCAAATCGGGCAAACCAAGAATGTAGTCGGCAGACACATTATAAAAACGGCAAAGCGTAACCAAATGCCAAATGGGCAGAGGTCTTTCTTCCCTCTCGTATTTTCCATAATAACTGGTATCCGTATTAAGTAATTTGGCCACATCCTTTTGGCTTAGTTTTCTATCTTTTCTCAACTGCCTCAATATTTCACCACAGTTCATATAAAATCTCCTTTTTGTATTTGCCTAAATTATAACATAAAGTTTTTCTTGATTTTAGGTCACATATGGCTTATAATTTAAAACGAGCTACATGTGGCTTATTTTACAAATAATATAAAGGAGAAATTCGTATGGACAAAGGAAACGAAATAAAAATCTTCACGGACAACGTCCTTTACCTGCGGAAAAGCTATGGGTATACCCAAAAGCAAATGGCTGACCGGTTGGACATCAGCCTGTATCAGCTTCGCCTGCTGGAAAAAGGCGTCCTCCCCAAAAATCTGAGCACTGCCATTCTATTCCGCATTCACGATGTCTTTGCCATCCACCCAAAAGATTTATTCCGCCCTTTATTCCGCTGAACGCTGCTCTCTGTGCCGAAAAAGCGGGAGGTTCACAGTGGTGAACCTCCCGCTTTTCATCCCTTATGCACTTTTGGCGCCGGGGCGTCTTCTGTTTTTTTCTGCGGCCCGGCGTTCCTTCTTTACGATCCGCACCGCGACGACGGTGATATCGTCTTCCTTATCCTCCGCCTGCTTTTCCCGCGCCATATGCGCCACCCGCTCAGCAAACTGACGCAGGGGCTCCTTTTCCTCCTCATAGTCCCGCAGCGCCTCCTCCACCCAGGCGGTGCCGCAGCAAAGCGCGCCATCGCTGAGCAGAAGCAGCACATCCCCATCGGTGAGGGTATCCTGACTTTCCTCGAAACGGATGTCCCGCAGAATCCCGATCGGCAGAGAAGAACGCTCAACGCGCGACACCCGGCCGTTATCCCGCAGCAACGAGGCGGCAGCGCCCGCTTTCCGACTTTCCATGCGGCCGGTAAAAAGATCAACCGTCAGCACGTCAAGCGTGGCAAGGCTTTCATCCTCTGCTTTCACCATCAGTGCGGAATTGACCATGCGCAGAACACTGTCGGGACGGATTCCCGCCTGCATCAGCCGGGCGGTCAGTCCCGCCGCCATCGCGCCGTCCACCGCAGCGCGGCCGCCGCTGCCCATCCCGTCACTGAGCACGACATGCAGATGGCCGGCATCGCTGAAGGTTTCCACCGCGTCGCCGCAGAGTTTTTCGCCGGTGCACTGCAGCTGTGCCGTGGCGACCTGTGCCGCATACAGCGGCCGCTCAGTCAGGGTGATGCGCACAGTGCTCCCCACCCGCGCCACCGTCGGATGGTCAAACTCCCGGCCGCAGGCGTCCCCGATCTGCCGCAGCCAGTCGCGTTCCCGGATATGCAGGCCGGCGTCCTCCGCCAGAATCTCCACCGTCATCCGGTCGCTGCGGCCAAGCGTACACACCGCGTCGCTGACCAGCATACCCTGCTGCTCACATATGGTCCTCACCCGCGAGGCCGCATCCATATCCATGCGCTCCGTTTCCGAAAAGTCGAGTGACAGCTCATCGAGCAGGCCGGCCATGTCGGTGAACTGCTCTGCCGCCACGGCACGGATTTCCCCGAGCCGGCGCCACGCCCCTTCGCGCACAAGGTATTCGGTATAGCCGCGGTTGACGTGTGCGAGCACTTCATCCAGCCGGCTGCACTGCCGGTCAAGGTGGCCGGTTACCTCCGAGCGGCGGATCTCCCCCTTTTCCCGCAGCACTGCGGACATATGGTTGAAGGAATCCATCGTTTCGCTGAAGCAGCCCTCCCAGCAGTGCATCCGCAGCCCGCACAGCCGGCACACATCATCCGACACCTGCCGGTAAACCGTGCCCATATCCGGCGCGCTGATCTGCGCGAGCTTGCGCGAAACCGAATCCACAGTGGCGGCCACTTCGCCCATGGCCTTCGACGCAAAATCCAGCCGCATGACCACCGAACGCCGCAGCCCTTCCACGGCAGGCAGATCCTGCGCATGGGAGAAAAAACGGTTGATATACCGGTCCAGCACCGGCGGCAGCGCCACAAACAGCACGCTCGCCGCTGCCACCTCATACACTCCGATAATCACCGACGCGCCGCTACCTGCGCTCATGGCGACAATCGCATTCGTGGCGACAAAAATCCCCGCCGACGCCAGACGGCCAAACCGCGAAAAGATTCCCGCCATCAGGCCGCCGAAAGCATACGCGGCGGCGAGATGCAGTGAATCCGGTGCCGCCATCGCCATCGCCAGACCGAGCACGATGCCCGCGATGCTGCCCCCCTGCTCCCGGCCGCAGCGCGCGAGCAGCAGAATCAGCACCACCGCCAGAATCCGTCCGGGCGATATTCCGCTGATCTCCAGCGACGACACCGCCATGAGCAGCACCGCACCGGTAGCCACCAGACTCGATTGTTCCTGTGCGGTCAGCGATGTCCGATTGCCGGCGTCGGCAATCACCCGCACGGTAGCGGTAGAAAAATACGCGAAACCGCCCGCAACCAGGCTCTCGCACAGCACCATCAGCAGACGGTCCACCGCAAAACCGCCCACAAGATTCATCGCGATTCCGGTGCTGAAGGTCGCCAAAAACGCGATCACCGGTGCGAACATCGCCCGGTCGGTCAGCTCCCGGAATCCGCTGAGCGACCAGCGGATTCCCGCAACCGCCAGCACCGCCGCCACATAGCGCAGCGGAAATACCGCTTCGCCCGGCAACAGATAACCTATCGCCGTGGCGATATACGCCAAAAGCGCGCCGGGACCCGATACCGCGGCCGCCACCCCGACACCAAACGGCGCCATTCCCTGGTATATCGTCGCACGCGGTACCAGCAGCCCGGTCAGCGCCCATACCGCGATAAGCGCAACCTGACGCAGGATCACCCCGCGTTCCTCCCGGCCGACATGCCTTTCTTCCGCTTCCCCGGCCACTCCGCCGGCATACGCCTTCTGTTTCAACGTCCTCACCCACCATATCATTTCCGCTGCCGTTCCCCGTTCCGGTATTTTCAGACGGGTTCCGGTCGGCAGCTTCCATTATATGGCAATTTTAAGCTCGTCCATGTCGTATCCTAGGCGAATTTCCTGTTTTTTTCCAGCGAATACGGTAGAATCCAGGCAGAGCCGGGCGCAGGACGCAAAAAACCGGCGCATCCATCAGGATGCGCCGGGGCAGATTTCAGGATTTGCCGTCGAGAGAACGAGCGGCGTGCTGAGCAGCAACAAGCCCTTCCCCGACGGCTACCGCCACCTGCAGCGGCCGGCCGGTACAGTCTCCGGCGGCATACAGGCCGGGAATGTTGGTTTGCTGATCGGCATCCACCCGGATAAAGCGGCCGTCTGTCTGCAACCCGGGAACCAGCGAGCCGGGCGCCATCACCTCGCGCAGGATAAACACCACATCGCAGGGGAACAGCCGCCCGTCCGCCACCACACCTTCGATACGGTCGGCGCCCTGCAGCGCGATTGCGGAAGCGGTCATCGCCTCCATCCCCTCGGGCAGGCCGGACACCGCCCGCGCGGTGATCACGGTGGTGAGCACCCCGATCTCCTGCAGAAAAGCTGCCTCCTCTGCAAGGTCGGCCGCATCACCGGTAACAACGGCGCGCCTGCCGCGATAGAGCATCCCGTCACAGGTCGCACAGTAGCTCACGCCGCGGCCGACAAAACGGTCCTCCTGGGCGAGCGTACGGCCGGCGGCAATACCGGTGCACAGAATCACCCGGCGGCTTTCCACCATTTCATTGCCCACCGCCGTCATAAAGTCTTCTCCCATCGGCAGGATCGACAGCACCCGGCCTTCCATAAACACCGCGCCGGCTTCTTCCGCCTCCTGGTGCATGGCTTCGAGCATAGCTGCGCCGGTCATGCCGCGCATGCCAAGATAATTATCCACCTGTTTGGCACGGTACAGCGGGTTATGCGCGAGCGCATTGCTCACCACCGTACAGCTTTTTCCCCGCGCGGCCGCATTGACCGCCGCACTCAGTCCCGCCGGCCCGCCGCCGACGATCAGAATATCCACCACACGCTTCACCTGATCCTTCCTGATCCGCCCCAGCGCTTCAAGCCGGCGGCAAAAAAGCGGAAATTTCCGCCGCGTTCACAGCTTTGTGCGCTTGAGCAGGATCGAATTGGTCACCACCGACACCGAGCTGAACGCCATCGCGGCGCCGGCAATCACCGGGCTGAGCAGCCCGAAGGCCGCCACCGGAATGCCGATACAATTATAGAAGAACGCCCAAAACAGATTCTGGCGGATTTTGCGCATGGTGGCGCGCGAAATTTTCACCGCCGTGACCAGCGCGGTCAGACCGCCGCCCACCAGCACGACGTCGCCCGATTCCATCGCGATATCGGTGCCGGTACCCATCGCAAAACCGACATCCGCCGCAGCGAGCGCCGGCGCATCATTGATGCCGTCGCCCGCCATCGCGACAATTTTACCGTCCTGTTTATACTTTTCGACCAGCTCCACCTTGCCGTCAGGCAGGACTTCGGCCACCACCTCGTCGATTTCGACCGCACGGCCGACCGCCTCGGCGGTTCGCCGGTTATCACCGGTGACCATCACGGTGCGTATGCCGAGCTCGTGCAGTTCCCGGAGCGCCTTCGCAGAGGTATCCCGCACCGGATCGGCCACCGCCATCACGGCGGCCGGCTGGCCGTCCACCGCCATATACAGCACCGTTTTGCCCTCGTCCTCCCAGCTCTGACGATCGTCGGCAAACGGAATCTGCTGCTCCTCCATGAGCCGGCGGCTGCCGAGCAGCACCGTTTTACCCTCCACCTCGGCCGATACGCCGCGGCCGGTCAGCGAAACAAAATTTTCCGCAGACGGCAGCGGTTGGTCATAACTTTCGGTAACCGCACGTGCCACCGGATGCTCCGACAATTGCTCCACCGCCGCGGCCAGACGCAGCGCTTCCTCCCGCTGCATGCCCACCGGGAGGAAATCCGTAACCGCCGGACGCCCCATCGTGACCGTACCGGTCTTATCCAGCAGCACCCGATCAATCCGACAGGCGGTCTCCAGCGCGTCCGCGCTCTTGATGAGCACCCCCATCGTTGCGGCGCGGCCGGTTCCCACCATCAGCGCGGTCGGGGTCGCAAGACCGAGCGAGCAGGGACAGGCGATCACCAGCACCGCCACCGCACGCGAAATCGCTCCGGTCATGGCCTCCGCCCCCTGCATGAACACCAGCGTCAGCACAAAAGTCAGCAGCGCCGCGCCGATCACCGCCGGCACAAAAATCGCTGACACCTTATCGGCCAGCTTCTGGATCGGCGCTTTGGAAGACTGCGCCTCTTCCACCAGGCGGATAATGCCCGAAAGCACCGTATCCTTTCCGATTCCATCCGCCCGCACAGTCAGCGAACCGGTGCCGTTGACCGTGCCGCCAAACACCTTATCACCGAGCTGTTTATCCACCGGCATGCTTTCTCCGGTGAGCATCGATTCGTCCACCGCCGAACGCCCCGCGACCACCTCGCCGTCGACCGACAGACTTTCGCCGGGGTGCACGAGGATGGTATCTCCCTGCACAATCTCCGCCGCCGGGATGACCATTTCCGTCCCCTCGCGCAGCACTGTCGCGGTTTTCGGCTGAAGATTCATCAGCATCTCGATGGCGGCGCTGGTTTTTCCCCGTGCACCCGTCTCCAGCATTTTGCCAAGCAGCACCAGCGTAATAATAATCGCGGCGCTTTCAAAATAATAGTGCCCGCTGCCGACAATCACATTATACAGGCTGTATCCATACGCCGCGCTGGTGCCCAGCGCGACGAGCACATCCATGCTCGGACTGCGGTTGAGCATAGACAGCACAGCCCCCTTATAGAACCGCCAGCCCACCACGAACTGTACCGGCGTGGCCAGAGCCAGCTGTACCCAGCCGGCGTTATGCATCCAGTGGGTGACCGCCGCATCCGGCGCGGCGAACATCAGCACCATCAGCACCAGAAACGGCGCCGAAAAAATCGCCGATACGATAAACAGGATGCGCAGCTCCCGCAGTTCCCGCCGGCGGGCGGCGTTTTTATCTTCCACCACCTTATAGCCGGCCGATTTTACCGCTTTTTCCAGGCGCTTGCGATCCACCTTGGCATCATCGTATGTGATTTCCGCCTTGCCGACGGCGTAGCTGACTTCCGCCTTTTCCACACCATCGAGTGAACGCAGCGCATGCTCCACCGCGCCTGAGCAGCGTACGCAGGTCATACCGCCGATCTGCAGCGTGAGATTTTGTGTCATAGCGTAGGGTATCCTTTCTTACTGCGCCGTATAACCGGCCGCCGCAACCGCCTGTACGAGCTGTTCACGGTCGGTTTTCCCCGGTGCAAAGCTCACTTCAGCACTCTTTTTCTCCAGACTCACTTCCACGCTCTTCACGCCCTTGACCGCACGCAGCGCATCCGCCACCCGCTTCTGGCAGTGGCCGCAGGTCATGCCCTCCACGGCGATGGTCGTTGTTTCGGTTTTTCCAAACATTTTGCTTATCTTCCTTTCCTTGATTCGTCCGCCGCCCATTTCCGGCCGGGCGGCCATACCCATTTTAGTTATGTCCCGCTTAACCGGCGGTATCCATATCCGCAAGACGCTGCTCCCAGCCATAGCTGCCGTCTCCGACGTCCGCGCCGGTATACCGCACCATGCCCAGCAGTCCGCCCAGCGCAAACGCCAGAATCATCCCCACAAGAAGCGCCGCGCAGGCGATCTGTACACCGAGCCGACGCCCGCGCCGCGGCTCCTGCAGCGATAGCACAAGCACCGCCGTGCGCACAAAAAACGGCAGCGGCAGCATAGCCAGCACCACGATATTCACATTCGCCGCGGTATAGCCGCTTTCCGTAAAGGTGCCTTCCAGGCCGCCGTAATACAGGATGATGAACAGCACCGTCCCCATCAGCGCCAGCCCGGTCAGCAGCAACAGCAGCGAATCCCAGGCATGCTCCCGGTATTTACGGGTATACGCCTGATAGGAATAGATCGCTCCGCCAATGAGCACCGCCGCCAGAATAAACAGATAGCTGGTGGAGCGGAAATAGTTCTGCTCGAGATGCTCGGAGTTATGTATGCCGGTGGTAAAAAACACCGACAGCAAAAACAAACCTGTCGTGAACACCAGATACACGATGCTTTTGGCAAAACGGGTTACCTTCATAATGCCGCCCATTCCTTTCCTGCCGCTTTCCGGAAGTTCCTTGTTTTTTACCCGCGGCCTGTTCAGCCGTCCATTTCCTCAACCCGAACGTTTTCCATCACCGCCATGGCCTCCGCTTTATCCGCGACCGCCGTGCCGTCGAGCATCACCGAAGCGGTACCGCAGGCCGCCGCCAGACGCACCCGCTCCGCATACGGCATCTCCTTGACGGTGCCGACCACAAAGCCGCCCAGCAGGCTGTCGCCCGCGCCAACAGTGGATTTGACCTCCACCGGCGGAACCACAGCACGCAGCACGCCTTCCTCCGAAACGCTGAGCAGACCGTTGCCGCCAAGTGACACCAACACGTTTTCCACACCCACTTCCCGCAGGCGCAGTGCCGCAGCCGCCACATCAGTGATAGTGGTGCCGTCCACCGGCACGATGTTTTTCAGTTCATGGATATTCGGCTTGATCGCCCAGGGACGGATACGCGCGTAATCCTCGAGGGAAAGCAGGTCACTGTCAAGCGCCACCAGAGCACCGGCGTTGCGCACCGCAAGAATCAGTTCGACATAATCCTGCAACGCCACATTTTCCGGCAGGCTGCCCGCAAACACCACGATATCCCCCGGATGCAGGCGGCTGCGGATAAGCGCCATGAGCGCATTGAACATCATATCCGACAGCGCCGGACCCTTCCGGTTGATCTTGATCGTCTGCCCATCGGTGCGCAGGGTCAGGTTTTCGCGCACCGCACCTTCCGCCGGCACCAGCTCATAATGCAGGCCGTCCGCTTCCAGGAATGAAACGAGCTCCCGGGAGTTATCCTCTCCTGCCACCGTCACGCACAGCGATTCCAGCCCGAAGGCGCGCACCACGCGCGAGACATTGATTCCCTTGCCGCCGACCTCCCGCGTTTCCCGCAGGACGCGATTGGCCTTATCCGGATGCATCCCATCCAGCCACAGCGTGACATCCACCGAGGGATTCAGGGTTACGGTGATGATTCCTTTTCGCGACATGCTCTTTCCGTCCTTTCGTCAGGCCTTATGCCATTTGACCCCCTGCGGCGTATCTTCGAGCACCACGCCCATCGCCTTGAGCTGGTCGCGGATGCGGTCGGCTTCCGCCCAGTTTTTGGCGGCACGCGCCGCCGTGCGGGCGGCAATCAGCGCTTCAACCTCCTCGTCAAGCGAGCCGGCCTGACGCTCATACAGCAGTCCCAACACGCCGGTCAGTTCCGTGAACAGGCTCTGCGCCTTTTCCACCGCCGCCTTGGAGGCCGGCTGCGCGTCCGCGAGATAAACGTTGATATCCCGCACCAGTTCAAACACTGCCGCGATCGCGTCCGCGGTGTTCAGGTCGTCGTCCATCGCCTCCACAAAGCGCGCCCGGCGCTGCTCCATCGCCGCGTATAGCGCCTCATCCTGTGCCTGCGGCGCATCGACAGCGTTCTGCGCGGCAAAAGTAAGCGCATCCCGACAGTTATACAGCCGATCGAGCGCGGCGATCCCCTGGTCAATGATTTCGGTGCTGTAATTGATTGGGCTGCGGTAGGACGAGGAAATCAGGAAGAAACGGATCGCTTCATAACCGTATTTCTCTGCGACATCCCGCACGGTAAAGAAATTATTGAGGGATTTGGACATCTTTTTATTGTCCACATTGATATAGCCGTTATGCATCCAGTAATGTGCAAACGGCACCCCGTTGCAGCATTCACTCTGGGCGATTTCGTTCTCATGATGCGGGAAGATCAGATCCTGCCCGCCGCAGTGGATGTCGATGGTATCGCCGAGGTACCGCCGGGCCATCGCCGAGCATTCGATATGCCAGCCGGGACGGCCCGCGCTCCACGGGGACGGCCAGGACGGTTCGCCCGGTTTCGCCGCTTTCCACAGCGCAAAGTCCAGCGCATCTTCCTTTTCCTCGCTGACGTCGATGCGCGTGCCGGATTCCAGGTCGTCAATCGGCTGGTGCGAAAGCTTGCCGTATTCGTCAAACCGGCGGGGGCGGAAATACACATCGCCGTTTTCCGCCGCGTAGGCATATCCCTTCTCCACCAGCGCCGAAATGATGCTTTCAATCTCATCCATATTCTCGGTCGCTTTCGGGTGCACCGTCGCCTCGCGGACATTCAGCCCCTTCGCGTCGGTCCAGAACTCCGCTATATACCGCCGGGCGATTTCCTCATACGACACGCCTTCTTCATTAGCGCGGCGGATGATCTTATCGTCGATGTCGGTGAAATTCTGCACAAAGCGCACGTCATAGCCGCGCCACTCGAGATACCGGCGCAGCACGTCGAATACGCACAACGGCCGCGCATTGCCGATATGAATATAGTTATACACCGTCGGACCACAGGCGTAAATACGCACCTTGCCCGGCTCAATCGGCACCAGTTCTTCCTTCTGACGGGTGAGGGTATTATAGATCTTCATGCGGGTAAACTCCTTACATCATGAATTTTTACAGCAATGTCTGTGTGTCGTCTTCATCTTCCGCCTGTGGGTTCAGCCCGGAAAGCTGCCGCTGCAGACGGTCAATCCGTCCCTCCAGCCGGCAGATTTCCTGCGCAACCGGGTCGGGAATATGCACCTGGTCGAGATCGACCACCTTCTGGCCGCCGATGCGCACCACCCGTGCGGGCACGCCCACTGCGGTCGCATTATCCGGGATGTCCGACAGTACCACCGCGCCCGCCGCAATGCGTACGTTATTGCCGATGCGAATCGGGCCAAGCACCTTCGCTCCGGAACCCACCATCACATTATTGCCAAGGGTAGGATGGCGCTTGCCCTTATCTTTCCCCGTTCCGCCCAGCGTTACCCCCTGATACAGCGTACAGTCATCGCCGATTTCGGTGGTTTCCCCGATGACCACGCCGGTGCCGTGGTCAATAAACAGGCGCCGGCCGATGGTAGCGCCTGGATGGATTTCGATATTCGTCCGCCTCACGCAGCGCTGGGATATCCAGCGGGCGAGAAAAAACAGCCCGTGCCGGAAACACCAGTTGGCTTTCCGGTGGGACCGAACGGCTTTAAAGCCGTTATACAGCAGCATCACCTCAAGCGTTGACCGTGACGCGGGGTCGCGGTCCCGGATGACGGCGATGTCTTCCTTCATGCGTTCAAACACGCTGATGCCTGCCTTTCTTCGGTCGGGTACCGTTGTGCCCGGACACCAGGCGGCGTCCAGATTCGTGCGGCACAACCCCAAAATACAAAAAAGCCCCCGCTGCGCCGAAAAGGCGCAACGGAGGCGGAAATTCCGCGGTTCCACTCCTGTTTATCGCTCGAAGGCCGGATAACGGCGGCCGCCCGCGGACGGATACTGCGCGGCTGTGCACCGCATTTCCCCGCCCGTGCTCCGGGGTGCATTTCCCCCGCCCGCTCACAAAAGCGCTTTCAGCCCGGCGCTGCCGGACGCCTTCTCTCTGGAGTGGCGGCTGCGGGATACTTCTCCCCATCGACACATTCTGCCTATGTTACCATTATATACGGTTCCGGAAAAAAATCCAGCCCTATTTTTCGGCGGTGAAACACTGCCGATAGCCCCAGACATACTGAAAACCGGAAATCATGGTCAGCACTACCGAAATCCATACCAATACCCGGCCGATCAGCAGCGGCAGCGTGAATACCAGATCAGGCAGTGCAAACGCTGACAGCAGCAACGTCTGCCATTCGGCAAATTCCATTGCAGCGAGCATAAACAGGATCGCCACAAACTGAGCAACCGTTTTGAGCTTGCCGGCAAAGCTTGCCGCGATCACCACCCCGTCCTTAGCCGCCGTGAGGCGCACCGAGGTGACCATAAATTCCCGCGTAAGAATGAGCATGATTGCCCACACGTCAATATGTCCTGTGGCGAGAAAGCCCAGAAAAGCAGCGGTAGTAAGCATTTTATCCGCGAGCGGATCGAGGAATTTGCCCAGATTCGTAATCAGCCCGCGGCTGCGCGCGATGCGTCCGTCAAACAGGTCGGTGAGCGCCGCCGCACCAAACACCGCCATCGCAGCAAGGTGATGAAATGGGAACTCCACCATCATCAGCAGCAAAAACAGCGGCGCGAGCACGATGCGCACCACGGTCAGTCGATTCGGCAGGTTCATTCACACAACTCTCCCATCAGATCCCAGTCCAGCATATCGGTGATCCGCACCCGCACCATATCGCCGGGCTTCGGCGCCGGGCTGCCTTCACCGGGAACAAAAAACACCTTGCAGTCAATCTCCGGCGCATCCGCGCGGCTGCGGCCGAACCAGCATTCCGCATAACGGTCGAAGCTTTCAACCAAAACATCGAGGGTTTTGCCGATCTGCGCCTGCATCCAGGCATCGGTGATGCGGGTTTGCTCTTCCATCACGATATCCCGCCGGCGCTGCTTCTCCTCTTCCTCAATCTGTTCCGGCATCGCCGCCGCAGGGGTCCCCTCCTCCGGCGAAAAGGCAAAACAACCCAGCCGCTCAAAACGCACCTCCTGCATAAACTCACACAGCGCGGTGACATCTTCTTCGGTTTCTCCGGGGAAGCCGGTCATCACGGTAGTACGCAGCACCACGCCCGGCACTTTCTCCCGAATATGTGCGAACAGCTTTCCGAGCGTCTGCCGGCTGCCCGGCCGGTGCATCGACCGCAGCACCCTTTCGCTGCAGTGCTGGATCGGCACATCGAGATAGTTGACGACCTTCTCCTGCCGTGCGATGGTATCCAGCAGGCGGTCGGTGATATGTTCCGGATAGCAGTACAGCAGCCGGATCCACTCCAGTCCCTCAATCTCACAAAGCCGGTCGAGCAGCTCAGGCAACTTAAGCTCGCCATACAGATCCTTGCCGTACAGGGTGGTATCCTGCGCGACGAGCACCAGCTCCTTTACGCCCTTTTTGGCCAGCCACCGCGCTTCCTCCACCAGCGTCTCCATCCGCCGGGACCGCATGCGTCCGCGGATGAGTGGGATGGCACAGTAAGCGCAGCGGTTATCGCAGCCATCACCGATGCGCAGATAAGCGTAAAAACCGGGAGTAGTCAGCACCCGGTCGCCGTCGAGCTCCCAGCAGGCCTTATCCGGGAAGCTGAGGGTCGTTTTGCCGTTCATCGCCTGCCGCACGGCGGCCACAATATCCCCGTTTGCCCCCAGTCCCAGCACGGCGTCGCACTCCGGCAGTTCCGCAGCGAGCTCCTCACGGTAGCGCTCCGCCAGGCAGCCGGTGACGATGATCCGTTTGATCTGGCCTTCCTTTTTCAGCTGGGCAAACTCCAGAATATTTTCAATCGCTTCCTTTTTCGCATCCTCGATAAAACCGCAGGTGTTGACGATAACCACGTCCGCCAGCCCGCTTTCCGGGGTAAGGGTGAAACCCGCCGCACGCAGTTTCGCCAGCATCAGCTCTGCATCCATCTGATTTTTCGGGCAGCCCAGGGATACCATGCCCACCTTGATCGCCATCGCGCTCATTCCATTCGTATCGTATTTGAAGCCGCTTTATTCCTCCGGCGTGTCCTCATCGGCAAACCAGTCCGGTTCCTCGCCGCGCACCGCATCGAGTGCACGGCGGACCGCATCGCCGCCAAAACCATAGCGGCCCAGCGCCGCCATCGTTCTGCGCCGATCGTCCGGCGTACGCAGACGGTGGGCATACTTCCGCCGCAACAGCTGCGCCGCGCGCTCCCAGTCCTCGCCGTCCACCGCTTCAGCAGCCGCTTCGGCCTGCACACGGCTCACGCCCTTTTCCTGCAACTCCTGCAGAATCCGCCGGCGCGGATAAAACCGCCGCGCGGCCAGTTCTTCCGCCAGCCGCGCCGCATATGCCTCGTCATTGACAAGGCCGATCTCTTCCATACGTGCTGCCGTCTCGGCGGCGGTTTGTTCCCCCGCGGTGCGGCGCAGCTTTCGCTCCAGCTCCCCGCGCGAGTGATCCCGCATCGACAGCAGGTACAACGCCTTCTCCCGCGCGCGGTTTTTCTCCGACCGGTCGAGCAGCTCCCGCAGCTGATCGTCGTCGATCACGCCGCCGGCGCGATAGGGCGACTCATCAAAGGTGCGGCTGTCCACCGTCACTGCCGGTTCCCCGTCGAGCACCAGCAGCACCTGCCGGCCGCGCCGGGGCCGCACCTCGGTGATAAACACGCTGACCAGTCCTTTCTGTGCAAGCCCGGAAATTTGACCATCAAGTGATTATCAGTCATCCACCGAAATATCAATCGATGCCTTTGCCGCCGCAGCGGTCACCTTTGCCGCCGATTCAATCGGGATTTCCACCGGCGCTTCGGCCGGCTTACGAACGGGCGCAGCGTGCGCCTGCGCTTCCCTCTGCAGCGCTTCGCGCACAAGCTGCTCAATCTCCTGCGCCGTTTCCGCATTTTCCCGCAGGTATTCCTTTGCCTTGTCACGCCCCTGGCCAAGCCGACCTTCCTTATAATAGAACCAGGCGCCGGATTTCTGCACAATATCCAGCTTGACGGCAAGGTCGAGCAGCTCACTCTCATGCGAGATGCCTTCGCCGTACATCACGTCAAATTCTGCTTCCTTGAAGGGGGGCGCCACCTTGTTCTTCACCACCCGCACACGGGTATGGGAGCCGATGGATTCTCCCGACACTTTAAGCGTCTCGGTACGGCGCACGTCGAGGCGTACCGACGCATAATACTTCAGCGCGTTGCCCCCGGCGGTAACCTCCGGGTTGCCGTAGACCACGCCGACCTTCAGGCGGAGCTGGTTGATGAAAATCGCGATGCAGTTGGATTTGGACACCGCACCCGCGAGCTTGCGCATCGCCTGCGACATCAGGCGAGCCTGCAGGCCAACATGGCTGTCGCCCATCTCGCCCTCGATTTCCGCGCGCGGCACCAGCGCCGCAACCGAGTCGAGCACCACAATATCCACCGCACCTGAACGGATGAGCGCTTCCATAATTTCGAGCGCCTGCTCACCGGTATCCGGCTGCGACACAAGCAGTGCGTCTACGTCCACGCCGAGCGCACGGGCATACACCGGGTCGAGCGCATGCTCGACATCGATAAACGCCGCTTCGCCGCCGCGCTTCTGCGCCTCCGCGACCGCATGCAGCGCGAGGGTGGTCTTACCGGAGGATTCCGGGCCGTAAATCTCCACAATCCGGCCGCGGGGCAGCCCGCCGATGCCCAGCGCTGCATCCAGCGCCATCGAACCGGTCGGAATGCTCTCCACATTCATGCCCATATTCTGACCCAGGCGCATTACCGCACCCTTGCCGAAATTTTTCTCTATCTGCTGCAGTGCCAGTTCCAAAGCCTTTTTCCGGCTGTCGTTACTGCCCTTTTTCTCCTCAGCCGCCTTTTTTCTCTCTTCCGCCATCATCTTCCATCCTTTCCTGTCACCATCCCGCGGCGCACGGCCGTCAATGCAGAAAACACGCTGCCGAAACGATCATTTTCCATTCCCGCGCTTTTTCTGCCATAAACAGGTTCATTATACCTGACAATCTGCGAAAAAGCAACCACTTTCCCGAAAAAATCGAACATGTGTTCTCCACCTATTTTTCTCCCGCAACCACACGGTCAATTCCAGCGGCATCCGGATAAACTTGTACGGCATGCAGCCCGCTCTGAACAAACAGTGCTGCGACCTCCTCCGCCTGGCCGATTCCGACCTCCACCGCGCACAGTCCGCCCGCACAGACCTTTGGCAGCCAGTCCCGCGCAATGGCGCGATAGAAACGCAGACCATCCCCGCCGTCGAGCGCCATACGAGGCTCATACTGCACTTCACGCATCAGGCCGGACAGATCAGCGGACGGGATATACGGCGGGTTGGATACAAGCGTGGCAAAGCTGCCGGGGATCTTGCCCGCATCGGCAAGCATGTCGGCCCGTACCGGCGTCACCCGACGCTCCGGATAGCGGCGGCAGTTTTCCTCAAGATAGACAAACGCTTCCGGCGACAGTTCGACCGCAGTGACCACAGCATCCGGGCACAAGCCGGCGATGCCAAGGCCGACGCAGCCGGTGCCGGCGCACAGATCGAGCACCCGGTGATCTTCCGCCGGCAGACGCTTCAGCCAGACCGCCGCCGTCTCACAGAGCAATTCGGTGTCCGGACGGGGGATCAGAACCCCCTCCCCAACCGACAGCGTCATATCGAGAAAGTCCCAGCTGCCGAGAATATACTGCAGCGGCCGGCCGGCCGCGCGCTCATCGGCCGCGCGGCGCACCGCGACGGCGGAGGTTTCGGGCACTTCCCTGCCGAAATACGCCTCCAGACGGCCGCGCGGCACGCCGCCGACGTCCTCCAGAAGGCAGCGTGCGTCAAAGGCGGGGTCTTCACACCCCGCCTTTGACAGCTGCCCGGCGATCGAACCAAACAGTGCACGCCAGGTCATAATCCTACACGTTCCTTTCCGCGATAATCGGAACATCCGGTACGAACAGCCTTTTATACTGCGGCAGACCGGCGCCGCCCATAAACCGGCACGCTGGAATCCGCCGGCAGCGCCGGCTGCGCAGCCGGTGCAGGCTGCGGCGCCGACAGGGGGACGGAGGTATTTTGTGCCGCGGCAAGCACCGGACGCGACTGGAAATACTCAATAATCCCATCGGTCATGGCGGTGGTCAGCAGATTCTGATACACCGGGTTGAGCAGAGCCTCCCGATCCGCGGAGTTATCCATAAAGCCGCACTCCACCAGGAAGGCCGTGGTATCGTGACAGCGAGCGAGCTGGAACGGGCTCCAGTGCACCGGTTCTGCCCGATTGCCAATACCATATTTTTTCTCAACTTCATGCATCTTTTCCCAGAGGATGCCGGCTGCTTCATAGGAATATTCATTGAAATAGTGAACCGAACCGCCGGAACCGCCGCCGCCGTCGATATGGATACTAAGCAGCATATCGGTACCATTGTTGCGGGCCATATCCACGCGGGAATCCATTGACGGATTGGTATCCCCCGTGCGCGACATGGTAACACTTGCTCCGGCTTCCACCAGTTTATCCCGCAGCATCAGACTGATGGTCAGCGCCAGATCCTTCTCCCGGATCGGCTGACCATTGATCGTTACGCCTGCGCCGTAGCTGTTTCCGCCATGCCCCGGATCGATACAGATGCGCACGCCTCGGAGCGGCTTGTCCGACGGGTTACCCGACACGTTCGGCGGGTATTTAAAAGCAAAGTTTAGGTTATTGTCTGCATCCCAAACCACCGAATAGCCATAGAACTGCCCTTTGTTGCGCAGATGCAGACGCAGGATATAGCTGTTATTGTCGCCCTTTTCCCACTCCGCTCTGCTGAACAGCGGGCTGCCCGATACATCCGGCGTGCCGCTGACAGCGGTAGTGTAATAAAAAGTGATTTCTACATACTCGGTGGTCTGCTCGGTGATTGCATAGCTGGGCTGATGGCTCGAAGAGGTATCCCGGTAGCTCTGCGGCAGCAGCTGCACATTATATGGCACACGCCAGGAAAAACCGAACTGCATGGTGGTATGGGTTGCCCCAACCGTCACATCGTTCACACTGGCCGTGTTGGCGGTGAAATCTGCGCTACCGCCCAGCCGTGCATCTTTTGCATAAATCCGGATGCCGGAGCCGAGTTGATAATATTTCGTGCTGCCCAGATAATACATACCGGCCAGATAATCGGTGGTGCCTTTCGACAAATAGGCGTTTGTCGGCCGGGAATAATCCTCCACCGGCGGCGCAGTATTGAAAGTTTCCGCGTAATTATTGGTGATTTCCACCAGCTGTCCGTTCGCCAGCACGCTGCCGCCCACCGACGGATCCGGAGGATTCAGGTCACCGATACCCGGCAGGTCTACCGGCGGAAGCACCTCCTGCGGTTTTGCTTCGATCGTCACCGTACCGCCCGTCTGGCTCTCCTCCAAGCCGTTATAAGCGGCGTACACCTGAAAGGCGCCCAGTGCCTGCGTCTGCCCTACCTTACCGTCGGGCAGCGGGATATCCGCTGTATACCGTTCAAAATCGGAATACTCCGCCATTCCTGCCTCATCCCCCTGCAGCGGTGATGAGGTCATATCATACCGGGTGCCGTTAAAAGACACATAAGCCGAGGCTCCCTTGCGGATGATTGCACTGACAGCGAGGGTCGAACCGCCGGCCACTGTCATATTTTCGGTCGGCTCGATCTCCTTGATGACCGTCACCTTATAGGTGACGACATAAGTGACCGTTTCCCCCTTATGTTCAAAGGTAAACGTATTGCGCCCCGGGGACAGGGTAACCGGGATATCAAAACCGCCCAGTTCGGTCAGCTCGATCTGCGTACCATTCATAAGCAGCGGAAAGTTCGGGTCAGCACTGCCCTGCAGAATCATCTTCGATTCGATGGTGGTATAATTGGTGCCGGAAGGATTGGTGACCTCCAGCTTATCGGTGATATACTCGCTCATCAGGGTGCCGTCAAAAGCCTTGAGCAAAGCGTCGGTGCTGCCGTCGGGATTCTTTTTGAGCGCCGACAGCGTATAGAAGACACTGCCCTTCCAGGAGCCATAGTCCCGGCAAGTGAGCAGCTGCAGCGACAGCTGGCTGGGCGAAGACCAGCCAGCACTGTCCTCACCGGCCCGGTTTGCGGCGTGCGCGATATACAGCGGCACATTGGCCTCGCCGTACAGCGTCGACCACCAGCGCAGGATATTTGTAAAGTTCGCGGTCGCGTGGTCGGTGGAATAGTAATCCTTGACCATCACAAAGTCCACGAGCCCCGCTTCCACAAAGGCGCGGGAATCGGCATGGCCGTCGCTGTATTCCTCATACACCCCATCGGTAGCCGAGCCGCGCTCATCCACCCGCTGATGCGCCCACACCGCATTCGCGAGCAGGCCGACAAAATAGTCGTTATTGACTGCTTTAAACGCACGGACTACCTCCGTGAGCGCGGCTTCCACGCTCTCCTGCACAAACACCTCGAAACCGCTGCCGGGCGCCTGCTCCATATAAGCAGCGTAGCTGCCGGTCTTCCCCGGCGCATAGCTGTAATTTTCCAGCAGGAAGCCGTCAAACGCATACAGCGGCGCCACCTCGGCGGCGAGCGCATGCAGTTTTTTCCGGTCTGCGACCACAGTGGGATCCAGTCCGTTTTCGCCCCCTGTATGCAGGTCAAATACCGCATAGGTGTACATCCCCGCCGTTTTCGCGCATGAAACGATGTACTGCAGCGGATCAAACACCGTGCCGTCGCCGGCGGTCAGGGAAACCGTCTCCTGTAAAACGGAAGGATACAATGCCTGCCCGTTATAGGAAAGCGGCAGGATCACCGTATTGAAGCCCCATTCCTGAAGGGTGGCGAATGCCGCATCGATCTGCGCTTTGACCTCATCACCGGTATCGGTTTCGGCGGTCAGATAATCCTCGCCCGCCGCCAGCCACACGCCGCGCATCTCATCCGGATGGGCGAAATTGCCGGGGATTTCCGGGACCGGTTCATACGGCTTTTCCGGCCGGCTGACGTCATCCGGCTGCGGCGCTGCGCCCGACGAGGGATCGAGCGGTTCCGACGACGAGGATTCCGCCCCATCGAAAAGTGAGCGAACCGCGCTGACCGCCATATCCAGTACCCCATTCTGCAGCAGCAGAATAGTCACCACCGCCAGGACCGCCACGACCGCGGTTATACTTGAACCGATAATAACGCCCTTCGGTACCGACTTTTTACGCGCGTGGCTGACCGTCCGTTTTTTCACATGCTTTGCCATATCGTTTCCATTCCTTTTTCCTGTCACCGGGAGGCCCTGCGGCTTTCCCTCTGTTCAGCTTCCTGCTTTTAATGCGGCAATCAGCCCCTGTGCCTCCTGCCGCGCCATTTCCCGATCATACGGCCCGCTGCGCGCCATATCCGGATCAAAGAACGAGTAGCTGTAAAGCATCACGCCGCTGCACGCCGGGTTATCCCGCACCGCCTGCACCGAGCGGCTCATAATATCGCCGTTTTCGTTCCATTCCTTCCGGCCGTCTCCGGCATACGCATCGTCGCCAAGTCCGGTTTTATACAAAGCCAGGCCAATATACAGCTTCACCGACGGGTCGCGCGGGTACGCAGCCCAGGTCTCCAATACTTCGGCAAAGCCGGCGGAGGTGTTTTCAAAGCCGACGTACAGCTGCGGACAGATATAGTCCACATAACCCTTCTGTGCCATCCACCGGCCCACATCCGCATACATGCTGTCCCGCGTTTTCGCGAGGTCATACGAAGGACTGATGCCAAATACACAGCCCGCCTTCTGATGCACCACGGCACACACCGAAGCGACCAGTGCGTCCACCTGACAGCGGCGCCATTCCGCTACCCCCTGCGCATCCGCAGCCGTGCATTCCGCCTCGAACGCCTCTGCCTGCGGCGACATCAGTCCGGTGGGGTAAAAATAATCATCAAACTGTACCCCATCGATGTCATAGCGGAGCAGCTCACGGATGCCGTCAAGGATCAGCTTCTGCACCGATGCCGAGGACGGCACGTAATACCACACCGGGGCATCCCCCACCGTCCGGGAAAATACGTCGTCGCAGCGCTTGTTCTCCTCTTTTGCTCCCACGCGGTAGGGATTAACCCAGGCGTGCAGCTCCAGACCGCGGCTGTGCGCCGCCTGCACCGCATACGCCAGCGGATCAAAGCCCGCGTCCAGCCACGGCGCGGCCGCCGCCGCGGGTCCAAACAGCGAAGACGCATAATAGGCGTCGCTGTTCGCGCGCACATGGAACATCACCGCGTTCACCCCATAGGACACGCAGTTGTCCATCACCTCGTCAAGTGCCGCCTGCACTGCTTCCACGGTATCCACCGCCAGCAGCCGATTGAGCTCCACATACGACAGCCAGACCGCCCGCATTTCCTCCCCATCCTCCGCCGGCAAAGTGCCGCCCGATTCTGCCGGATGGCTGACCGGCGGCGTACCGCCGGATGCAGAAGGCTCCCCCTGCGGCAGACAGCCGCCCGCCAACAGGCACAGGAGAATCAGCAAAATACACAGCATCTGCCGTTTCATAGATCGTCCTTCCGCTGCATTCCCCACGGGAAAATACAGCTTATTTTATTCTACCGTTTTCTGCTTTCCCGGTCAACCGTCTGCGGCAAAAAAACACAATTTCCATTGTTTTCCGCGGTTGACCGGAAAAGCGAAGCGGCGTATACTATGTCTATGCCCGTCCGGCGCGGTTCATGCCCGCACCCAGTACACGTGAAAAGGAGAGTGGCCATGCCCCATCCGGCGTTTTGGCTTACGGCCTATTTTCTGCTCATCAGCCTGATCGCGATAACGGCAACCCTTCTGGACAAGTACCGCGCCAGGCGCCACAAATGGCGGATCCCGGAAGCGACACTGCTGCTGCTGAGCGCGCTGGGCGGTTCGGCGGCGATGCTCATCACCATGCGTCTGATCCATCACAAAACCCGCAAGAAAAAATTCATGATCGGCATCCCGGTAATTCTCATTTTACAGCTTGCAGCCGCCGCTGCTGTTTTCTGGCTGATCCGGCGGCCGGCTTAACCAAGGAGGCATCCCTATGGAATGTGAATGTCAGCTCCGTCCCTGGCGTCTCTCGGACGCGGCGGATCTTGCGACCGCTATCGGCAGCAAAAAGGTACAGGATAACCTGCGCGACGGCATCCCTTTTCCTTACACAGAGGATGACGCTCGGGCATTCATCCGGGAAATGCTGGATGCCGACCCGGACGCGGTGTACGCTTACGCAATCACCGTCGAAGACCGGGCGATCGGCAGCATCGGAGTATACCGGCAGGGCAACATCCACCGCCGCACCGCCGAACTCGGCTATTATCTGGCGGAACCCTTCTGGGGCAAGGGGTTGGCGACGAGCGCCGTCTCGGCAGTCTGCCGCCGCATCTTTGACAGTACCGATATCCTGCGGATTTACGCGGAGCCGTTTGCTTACAACACCGCCTCCTGCCGCGTGCTGGAGAAATGCAGCTTTGTCTGTGAGGGCACGCTGCGGTGCAACGCTGAGAAGAACGGCCGGATTCTGGATATGAAAATGTACGCACGGATCCGGGACTGATCGCCCGCCGTGCGTTCGTCAGGGGAAGCCGCAGGTGCTTCCCCTTTTTTGTTTTTGTAAAAAATTTGCGCTGCTGCTCAACGTTTGGCACCGCCCGATTGTATTCCTGGTGAAAGGACCTGCGGCCGCGGCCCTTTCCGCCGGGGACGCCCGGCAGCAAAAGGAGGCGAGGATTTGGACCGTTCGGCTGTCGCTGCCGCCTATGACCGGCAGGCGGATACCGTATACCGGATATGCTATGCCTATATGAAAAACGCCGCCGACGCCGAAGATATGGTGCAGGAAACTTTCCTGCGCCTTATCGGCCACATCGACCGGAATCAAAACCCGGAACACGAAAAAGCCTGGCTGATTGTCACCGCCTCCAACCTGTGCAAAAACCAGCTGCGCCACTGGTGGCGGCGCAACACCTCACTGGACGAGGCGATGCCCGCCAAAAGTGAGCCGGTGATCGACGACACCTGCCGCGCGGTGCTGGCACTGCCCGAAAAATACCGGCTGGCGCTGTATCTCTACTATTATGAAGGCTATACCACACCCGAAATCGCCCGCATGCTGCACCGGAAAGACGCGACGGTGCGCAGCTGGCTGCACACCGGACGGACGCTGCTCCGCCGGCAGCTGGGCGAGTCGGAAAGGGAGGATTTTCATGAATGAACGGGACGACCTGCCCATCCGGCAGGCCTTTGACCAACTCACCCCGGACGACGCTGCCAAAGCGCGGATGCGGCGGCGGCTGACCACGGTGCAGGATGCGCCGGCTCCGCGCAGACGCTGGGCGCTCCCGCTGACCGCTGCCGCCTGCGCCGCGGCCCTCCTCGCTGGCATTCTGCTGCTGCAATGGCCGAAAACGCCGTCTGTGTCACCCTCCGATCCCACTTCAGAGGAACTTTTTGAACTCGATACCGCCAAAATGACGCTCGGGCAGCTGTATCCCTCCGCCGTCTATGCCGGTGCCACGTACAGCTCAACCGGTTCGGTGGAAACCGCCGACATCGGCGAAAAGCTCGCCGGTGTGACCATCGCCGGCTTCATGCCGGAATACGGCAGCCTCGACGCCGAACTGTACGCCGTGCGGGGCATTTCCGCCGACTACTTCATCGCCGCCCGTTTTCCCGACAAGGAACCGGAAAATTACTACGGTATGTGGAACGCCGACTATACCCCTGCCTCGCTGTCCCAGCTCATCGACGACTTAAACCTGCGGGAAAACCTGCGCTTCGGTCAAATCGAGTACAATTACTGGGAAAACAACCGGCTGACCACCATCCGCTACACCCTGCCAAACACCGCGGTGATCTGGGAGCTGCTGCTCGACGAAGATGCCCCGCTGATCGAGGACAGCACGATGCATCCCTATGACCTGTCCATCGGCATCGATGTGGACACCATCGGCTACCGCAACATCGCAATTATGCTGCATGAGGATGGCTGCCTGTCCACCAACATCCTTGCCGCCGACCGCTACTTCCCCATCGGCAAAGACAAAATCGACGCTTTTCTGGCATATGTCACCGCCCACGGAGAAGCTGCGATACAGGAATATCCCTTCGATATGTCTGCCCCGAACGCCTCCTGTATTCCCGAATAACGCCATTGGAGGCGTAAAATCCACAATAAGTTTGCCAATCGCTGCCCGGCTATTCCCTGAGTGGATAGCCGGGCAGCTGCTTTTTCGGCAAAATAACCACAAAAAACGCCTCTGCCGTCCGGATACAAATCGGTATATTGCCCATTTACAGGAAGCAGATGATCTGTTATAATTTTAACAATGCATAATGGGGGAGTTTGGTAAAATTTTTTACAACGATAAAATTTTCCCACCTTTTCCACCCGGCAGATATACTCAAACAAAGGGGACTTGCATATGCGCAAAGGCAAAAAAATCACCATTCTCGGTGCGGGCAACGTGGGTGCCTCCATCGCCTACACCCTGACAATAGACGGCATGGCGTCTGAAATCGTACTCATCGACATCAATGATAAAAAAGCCAAAGGCGAGGCAGCCGACATTCTCCAGGGAACCCCCTTCGGCGCGCCGGTCAATATCCATGCCGGCGGATACGAAGACGCGGTCAATTCCGACATTGTTATCGTCACTGTCGGTATGGCCCGCAAACCCGGCCAGACGCGCATTGACCTGGCGCAGGCGAATGTAGATATCGTTAAAGCGGTCATGCCGCAGATCACCCGATTCGCGCCGGATGCGGTGTATGTGGTGGTCAGCAACCCGGTGGATATCATCACCTATGCGATTCTGAAGACCACCAACCTGTCGGAAACCCAGGTCATCGGCTCCGGCACCATGCTGGATTCCGCCCGGCTGCGCTCGCGGCTGGCCGCGCATGTGGGACTCAACTCCAAAAACGTGCACGCTTACGTATTCGGCGAGCACGGGGATACCTCCATGATCCCCTGGTCGCTGGCCACCATCGCGGGCATTGAAATGAACCGCTACTGCACCGACCTTTGCGACAAGCACAATCACTGCGGCAAGGAAGAGCTGCGGGAAATCGAAGAGGACGTGCGCACCGCCGGCGCCAAGGTGATCGAGCTCAAGGGTGCGACCTACTACGCCATCGCGATGGCGGTACGGCGCATCTGCGAGTGCATCATCCGGGACACCGATTCGGTGATGACCGTATCCGCGATGATTCACAACCAGTACGGCGTCAACGACGTATGTTTCAGCCTGCCGTTTGTGGTGGGCGCACAGGGAATCAAGCGCTCCATCGTTCCCCCGCTGACCGAAGCGGAAATGCAGCAGCTCCACAAAAGCGCCGACGCCCTCAAAGAGGTCATTGCTCAGCTGTCCATTTAATTCACCATAAATTCAATGTATAGAAAGGACTCGTGGAAAACATGGATTACGCAATGGAATCACTGAAGAAGCACAAGGAATGGAAAGGCAAGATCGAAGTGATCTGCCGCGCGCCGCTCGAGACGCGGGACGACCTCTCCCTCGCGTATACCCCCGGTGTCGCCCAGCCCTGTCTGGAGATCCAGAAAGACATCAACCAGAGCTATGAACTGACCCGCCGGTCGAATCTGGTGGCGGTGGTCACCGACGGTACGGCGGTGCTCGGTCTCGGTGACATCGGTCCCGAAGCCGGCATGCCGGTTATGGAAGGCAAATGCGCGCTGTTCAAGGCGTTCGGCGACGTGGACGCAATCCCGCTGTGCGTGCGCTCCAAGGAAGTCGATGACATCGTCAACACCGTCCGCCTGCTCGCGGGCAGCTTCGGCGGGGTCAATCTGGAGGATATCTCCGCACCGCGCTGCTTCGAGATTGAGCGCCGGCTCAAGGAATGCTGCGATATTCCGATTTTCCACGACGACCAGCACGGCACTGCGGTCGTTACTCTTGCGGCGATGCTCAACGCCCTTAAGCTCACCGGCAAGAAGATCGAGGAGATCCGCGTGGTGACCAGCGGCGCCGGTGCGGCCGGCATCGCGATCATCCGTCTGTTGATTGCGATGGGGCTCAAGGACGTTGTGCTGTGCGACCGGCAGGGCGCTATTTACAAAGGACGTGACGGCCTCAACACCGAAAAGCAGGAGATGGCCGAAATCACTAATCAGGAATGCCGCAAGGGCACCCTCGCTGAGGTGCTCAAGGGCGCCGACGTGTTCATCGGCGTGTCCGCGCCGGGCTGCGTGACTCCGGAAATGGTCCGCAGCATGGCGAAGGATCCGATCCTGTTCCCGATGGCCAACCCGGTGCCGGAAATCATGCCCGACCTCGCGAAGGAGGCCGGCGCGGCGGTGGTCGGCACCGGCCGCAGCGATTTCCCGAACCAGATCAACAACGTGCTGGCGTTCCCGGGCATCTTCCGCGGTGCGCTGGACGTACGTGCGAGCGATATCAACGATGAAATGAAGATCGCTGCCGCCAAGGCGATCGCGGGTTTTGTCACCGACGACAAGCTGTCGGCGGATTACATCATCCCGAGCGCGCTCGACCGCAAGGTGGCTGCTGCGGTCGCCGAAGCGGTTGCGGACGCTGCCCGCAAAACCGGCGTGGCAAGAATAGGATAATCGTTACAGGCGAAACGTTCTCTTTCTGAAAGTTTTGATTTATCCGCTTACGTTCTATATTTTCTGTCCAAATAACTGATGTATTAGTCTATACCCCCATTCAGTTCCTGTGTTATCCTTTTCCTGAAATCGAAAAACGGGAGGAAAAGGATGTTTTCAGGAAAAAATCTGCGCACGATGCGCAACTATAATCACATGACCCAAAAAGAGCTAGCGGAAAAACTCCATGTGTCACCGGCAGTGATCAGTGCGTTCGAGCGCGGAAAATGTTGTCCGGATCTTGACACCGTTCGGAGAATGTGTGCGTTATTTGTGTGCTCCGTAGAAGTTTTCTTGAGGGACGACGCCCAAATGCCCAACAAAAGGCGATACGAGGCGGCAAAAAAACTTGCCTCTCTCTCGCCGGAAATCCGCCAGCTGGTTTTTCAGATCATCGAGCTCCTCGAAAAATCATAACAACAGGCCGCCGGAAGCGTTGTCTTCCGACGGCCTGTTAGCTTGTTAAAGAAGTGATTGAGAGCTTTAGGCCTCCTGCTCAACGTTCTGTCTTTTTATAGGTTCATTGTAGAACTTTTAGAGAGTCCGCCAGAACAGGTGGCCGAAAATCGCAAGCCCACGAGCGTGAACGGGTCTGACCTCGTCGCCGCCCCGCGGCGACAACCTGTCGCATCCGGCTAAATGCGGACGAATTATTCATTCAGGCCGCCGGAAGGCTTGATAAAGCGCTTTTGCCTACTTTTGGCGCTTTGGCCAAAAGTAGGTACAACGCGGATATAAAGCTATTATGGTACTGAATTTGTTTTGCGTTGTACGCTTGCGATTCACCCGGCTGTCTTGTGTGTTTTTCAAAGAAATGTTCCTGCAGAACATCAGGGCACCCCCGGCGAGGGTGCCCTACGCCAAAACCTTCCCCCGGAAGGTTTTGGCTACCCTCCTGCGCACTATTTTCTTAAACTTTTCGCGTCCTGCGGGACGCGACCAAAGGCTTTGCCTTTGGAATTCACCGCCTTTTTCAAAAGGCGGCCCAAAACTTTTATCCACTGATCAATACAAAATCGGGGCGCAGGAGAATTTTTCTCCCGCGCCCCGGTTTTTCTTCATCTTGTCAGCAGCGACAGCGCTTCCGCGCGGGTGCGGACATCCGATTTCATCAGCCCGCGCAGCGCGGAGGTCTGCGTCCGCGCACCGGCCGCTTTCGCTCCGCGCATGGTCATGCACAGGTGTTCCGCCTCGATAATCACCGCAACCCCCTGCGGCTCCAGCTCTTTCTGGAGAAAGTCCGCCACCTGTGCGGTCAGCCGCTCCTGCAGCTGCGGGCGGCGCGCATAGCAGTTGACAATCCGCGCGAGTTTCGACAGCCCGATCACCTTTCCGTCCTTCGGGATATACGCGATATGCGCAACGCCGGTGAACGGCATCAGATGATGCTCGCACATCGAATACAGCGGGATGTCCCGCACCGTCACCATCTCGTCATGATGGCTTTCCGTGAATATTTTCAGATGCTTATGCGGATCCTCCTCCAGACCGGAAAACACCTCCGCATACATATCCGCTACCCGGCGCGGTGTTTCTACCAACCCTTCACGATCCGGATCCTCACCCACCGCAAGCAGGATTTCCCGCACCGCAGCCTCAATGCGTTTCTTATCCATATACAAGCCGCCTCCCATGCGACACAATTACCGTCACAGTATAGCACACCGGCGGCTTTCCCGCAACCGTCAGCGGTGCGCTTCCAGAAAAGCGACGACATCCCCGACAAATTCCTCCCGGCACAACTCGTTATGCAGTTCATGCCGCGCGTCCGGATACAGCTTCAGTTTCACATCCTTCACACCCGACGCCTGAATCCAGCCGTAAACCTCCTTTACCCCTTCGCCGTACTGTCCCACCGGGTCCGCATCCCCCGAAAGCAGAAGAATCGGCAGGTCCTTCGGGATCCGGTCGCTCCATTTGCGCCCGGTCACACTGTCAAGCAGATGGAACAGATCGCGGAAACCCGCGTTTTTAAATATAAATCCCGATTTCGGATCACCGGCGAACTCCGCATACACCGCCTGATCCCGCGAAAGCCATTCGTGACCGGTAACCGCGTTTTCATAGCGGCTGTTATAGTCCTTAAACGCCATCCGGTCAAGGAACTTGCCCGTCTTTTTCGGACCAGAAAACACCGAGACGACGGCCGCCATGAACCGCGCGGGCTTCACCAGCGGGTTGCGGCCGGAGGTGCCGCAGCAGATATAGCCGCTCAGCCCCTCGCCGAACCGGGTGATATACGCACGGGTGATGAACGAACCCATGCTGTGGCCGAGCAGGAAATACGGCTGCTCCGGCGCGCGCTGGCGCATGATCCCAAACAGCAGATGCTCGTCTTCGATCAGATGCTTCCAGCCGTCCTTCGCGCCGAAATAGCCGAGATCCTCCTTGCGCTGCGCGGTACGGCCATGACCGAGGTGATCATCCCCGCACACCCGGTACCCGCGCGCGGTGAGCTGTTCCGCTAACCAGTGGTAACGGCCGATATGTTCGCTCATGCCGTGGCAGATCTGCACCGTGCCGCGGCATTCCCCTTCCGGCTCCCATACCGAGGCATACAGCGTAGTAGCTCCGTCCGAACCGGTAAAGGTGATTTCTTCAGGCTTCATGCTTGATCACTCCTTCGTTTCCTTTCGTTTTATGCGAGGGGCAGATGCCCATAAATACCAATAGCAACAGCAGGGACAGCAAATAAAGCAGCAGGGAGAGCGTAATTCCATGCGCGGCCAGCTCCTGCAGCAGCGGAAAAGAGCGGTAAACCGTGTAATACGCGGTCATAAAAGACTGCGGCGGGATCAGCTTATAGGCAATCGCGGCGACGCCCATCATCGCGAGCGCCCAAAATGCCGGCGTGCGCCGCAGACGCTTTCCGCCGACAATTGCCAGCACCGCTGCCGCGAGCAAAGAGAGCAGCGGCAACAGGTACAGCAGCGTGGTCAGCAGCGACGGGGAAAACACCATATCCAGCGCACCGGTGCTCACCGCCACGCTCGCAGAAGTATATAGCCAGCTTTTCCCGACGATGTAGCCATAGCACACCGCCGAAAGAAACAGCAGCACACCCCCGACAATCGCCGTCCCGGCCGCGGCGCGGCCGGGCCTTCTGCTGTGCCTTTCCATCACGCAGCCTCCTCTCCCGCTGTCAGCCCTTTGCCGCATACCAGGTGCTGCCGGTGTGAACGTCCGCACGCAGCTTCACCTTCAAATCTGCAGCCGCTTCCATCTCTTCCTTAAGCACACGGGTGGCCTTTTCTGCCTCGTCCGCCGGCGCTTCGACGATCAGCTCGTCGTGCACCTGCAATATCAGCCGTGCCTGCATGCCCTCTTCGCGCAGGCGGCGGTGCACCCGCACCATCGCGATTTTGATGATATCTGCGGCGGTACCCTGAATCGGCATATTCCGCGCCACCCGCTCCCCGAACGACCGGGTGACGCCGTTGCCTGCCTTGAGCTCCGGCAGCGGACGGCGGCGTCCGAACAGGGTTTCGGCGTAGCCTTTTGCCTTTGCCTGTTCGATCATGCGGTTCATAAACCCGGCCACCGCGCTGTAATGCCGCAGATAATCGTCGATATACTGCTTAGCTTCCCCATAGGAGACACCGATATCCTGCGACAGGGAATGCGCGCCGATACCATAGACAATACCAAAATTGACCGCCTTGGCCCGTGAGCGCATCAGCGGGGTCACCAGCTCCTCCGGCACCCCGAACACCTGCGAGGCGGTGATGCGGTGGATATCCATATCGGTATTGAACGCCTCGATCATGGTCGGGTCATCCGCCATATGGGCAAGCACCCGCAGTTCGATCTGGGAATAGTCTGCGTCGCACAGCACCCAGCCATCCGGCGCACGGAAAAATCGCCGCAGTTCCCGGCCAAGCTCCTGCCGCACCGGAATGTTCTGCAGATTTGGCTCGGTGGACGAAATTCTTCCAGTGCGGGTCTCGGTCTGATTAAAGGAAGAATGGATCCGCCCGTCCGGACCGATCACCTTCAGCAGCCCTTCGCAATAGGTGGAATTGAGCTTGGCAAGCATACGGTAATCCAGCAGCATCCCCACCACCGGATGCGCCTCCCGCAGGCTCTCGAGCACCTCGGCGTTGGTGGAATAGCCGGATTTGGTCTTTTTCTTCGCGGGCAGGCCCAGATCCTCAAACAGTGCCTTGCCCAGCTGCTTGGGCGAATTCAGGTTAAAGCTATAACCGACCGCATCGGTAATCTGCCGCTGCACATCGTCGATGCGCGCCTGCAGCACCCGGCCGAACTCCGCAATCGCAGGACCATCCACCAGAAAGCCGATGCGTTCCATGTCCGCCAGCACCCCGGCCAGCGGGATTTCCATATCGCCAAGCAGTTTTTCCTGCCCCTGCGCAGCGATCTCCGCCCCGATCGCCTTCACCGCCGCAGGCAGTGCAGCGGTCAGGCGCAATTCTTCGGCCGATACGGCCGGTTCGGCAGCCGGTGCTTCTGTCCCAAGCGTATCAAAGGACAGCTGCGCCTGTCCATCCGGTACCGCCGTCTGTTCCGGCGCGCCGGACAGCTCCGGCAGGACGACTCCATATTCCTGACACAGACGGGAAAGCGCATAGCCGGAGGACAGCGGATTGAGCAGGTACCCGGCGAGAAGGGTATCGAAAGCCACATTCTGGGCGCGCCGGGCAAGCCGCAGCATGCCGCCGTACAGCGCCTTGGCGTCGTGGGTGTATTTTTTCACAGCACGATCTTCAATCATCTCCAGCAGGCGGTCAAAAGCCGGCGCACCCGCCAAAACGGACGCTGTTACGCCGTCTGCCGCAACACAGAAGGCGATAAACGCTCCGTTCCGGCATACCGGCAGAAGGGTCAGCTCGCCTGCGGCTTTGGCACTGTCGAGCAAACCGTTTATGGCTTCTTCCCCGACGACATTCACCTGAACAGGCAGGTTCGCCTCGAGAGAAGGAGTCGGCGTCTGGTTGTCCAGCCCCAGCTTTTCCAGCTGCTTGAAAAACTCCAGCCGGGTGAGCAGCTGCGCAAGCCCGGCTGTATCCGCCGCGCGCATCGCATAAGCCTGCATGCCGGTATCCACCGGCGCGGTTTTGCAGATGGTTCCCAGCTCGCGGCTGAGCAGCGCGCTTTCCCGGCCGTTTACCAGTTTCTGCCGCAGGCTGTCCCGGATATCCAGCGTGTCGAGGTTCTGATAGATTTCGTCGAGTGAATGAAAACGCTGCATCAGGTCCAGCGCGGTTTTCTCCCCCACCCCCGGCACACCGGGAATATTGTCGCTGGTGTCCCCCATCAGCGCCTTGAGATCGATCAGCTGCTCCGGGGACAGCCCGTATTTTGCCCGCACCGCCGCCGGATCGTATACCGTTGTCTCTGGCCGCCCCATTTTGGTTGCGGCCAGCAGCACGGTCACATGCTCACCCACAAGCTGCAGCGAGTCCCGGTCTCCGGTTGCAATAAAGCACTCTCCACCCTGCTGCGCTGCGGCAGCGGACAGGGTGCCGAGGATATCGTCCGCCTCATACCCTTCCTTTTCGACCACCGTCAGCCCCATCAGGCGGAGCAGCTCCTTGCAGATCGGCAGCTGCTGGGCAAGCTCCTCCGGCATATGCCGGCGCCCCGCCTTATATTCCGCGTACTGCCGGTGACGGAAAGTCGGCGCGGACAGGTCGAATGCCGCCGCCACATGATCCGGCTGCACCTGCTCACACAGCTTTTGGTAAATATTCAAAAATCCGTACAGCGCGTTGGTATACAGCCCGTCCTTCGTCGTCAGGGGCTTCACCCCGTAAAACGCACGGTTGATGATGCTGTTGCCGTCGAGCACCAATAGACGCATGGCGTCCGCCTCCCTCATGGGTTTTCCCCGATTAGTATGCCAAAAGTCCAACAAAAAACGCCGTCAGGCGTCCACAATCACATCCGCGTATAAAAACGGCACTACTTTTTTCAGGTCTTCCGGACGCATTTCCACCTGATAACCGATTTTTCCCGCACTGAACAGGATTTCATCAAAATCCTGCGCGCTGCGGTGAAGCACCGTACGAAACGGCTTTTTCATGCCCACCGGCGAACAGCCGCCGTGGATATAGCCGGTCAGCGGAAGCAGCTCCTTGGCTTTGAGCATCGAAACCGCCTTTTCCCCTACGCTCTGTGCCGCTTTTTTCAGATCCAGTTCTTCTTCCACCGGGATCATAAACACATAATGCTGCCCGGATTTCGCCTCGGTCACCAGCGTTTTGAACACCCGGCGCGGATCCTGCCCGAGCACCGCCGCCACCTCCGCGCCGCTGACAGCGCCGGTATCAAGATAGCTGTGGCTTCGGTACGGCAGCTTACGGCCGTCCAGAATCCGCATCACATTGGTTTTCTCCATAACCGCCGCTTCCTTTCGTCTGTTGGTACACCACTGCGCTGAACAAAAGGAAACACGGTTTTCGGGAACCCAAAAATAACGGTATGCACCGGATAGCCGCTCTGCCCTTCGTTCGCAGGAAAATCTTGCATTTGGATAAGTATACCATGCTGCACGGCCGCTGTCCAGCGCCCCGGCGTCCGATACGCCGTGCGGATTTTTCACAAAGTGATCGTATACTATGGAAACCCTGCGGAAAATGTGGTAATCTGATGAGCGGAAAACAGGGAAAGGATGCGGACAATGAAATTTATTCTGTCATACAGTGCCGGAAAGGACAGCGTGATGGCGCTGCATAAAATGGTCGCGGCCGGGCATGAGCCGGCCGGCCTGCTGGTGATGGTAAACCGGGAACTGCAGCGCTCCTGGTTCCACGGTGCGGACCTGCCGCTGCTGCGGGAAATCGCCCGGTCGCTGGATATCCCGCTGCTGCTGTGCGAATCCGGCGGCGGGGATTATCACACAGCGATGGAGGCAGCTTTGAAACAGGCCAAGGCGCAGGGCGTGGGCGCCTGCGTATTCGGAGATATCGATATCGAGGATCACCGTACCTGGTGCCGCGAGCGCTGCGACGCGGCAGGCCTGCAATGCATCCATCCGCTCTGGCAGCGGAACCGCACCGAAAACACCGCCGAAATCCTCGCTCTCGGCTACCGCTGCATCATCAAGTGCGTGCGCAACGCCGACCTGCCGCCATCCTTTTTGGGCCGGGTATTGGATGCCGGCCTGGTGGAGGAAATGCAGCGGCGCGGCATCGACGTCTGCGGCGAGAACGGCGAATATCACACCATCGTGCTGGACGGCCCGCTCTTTCATTTCCCGGTTCCCTACGCCTGCCATGAAGTTCTCGATTTCGGCAGTCATTCGGCCATCAATATCTGTCTGGACGACAGCGCGCGTCTCTGACAGCAGCCGGTGCGGCTTTTTATCCATTTTGGACAAAGCTTCTTCCGAAACGATTTGTTAATTTTTCGTCAGTCCGCCGCCGCCGGCCTTGCACTGAGGGAGAAAATTGGGTATAATAGGAACGTCATAGGGAAAGCCCGTCCCGCTGTCCGCCCCTCTGCGGCCGGCTGCGGACCCGCGCCCAAGTACAAGGCATGAAAAGCCGAAAGGAGTACGCATATGAATTATTCCCATGAAGTGGAAAAGATGTGTGTCGTGGCCAAAGGCCCGCATCACGGTCCCGCGCCCATCCCGGAAGAAGGCCGGTGGGTCGAATCCAAGCAGATCAGCGATATTTCCGGTTTGTCCCACGGCATCGGCTGGTGCGCGCCGCAGCAGGGCACCTGCAAGCTGACCCTCAACGTCAAGGAGGGCATTGTGCAGGAGGCGCTCGTTGAGACGATCGGCTGCTCCGGCATGACCCATTCCGCGGCGATGGCGGCCGAAATCCTGCCGGGCAAAACCCTGCTCGAATGCCTGAACACCGACCTCGTATGCGATGCCATCAACGTGGCGATGCGCGAAATCTTCAAGCAGCTCGCCTACGGCCGTTCCCAGTCCGCGTTCTCCGAGGACGGTCTGTCTATCGGCGCCGGGCTTGAGGATCTCGGCAAGGGCCTGCGCTCTCAGGTCGGCACCATGTACTCCACCGGCGCGAAGGGTGTGCGCTATCTGGAAATGGCCGAAGGCTATGTCCTCAAAATCGCGCTCGATGAAAACAACGAGGTCATCGGCTATCAGTTTGTCCGTCTGGGCAAAATGCTCGAGGATATCCGCCACGGCATGGAGCCTAACGAGGCTTACAAGAAAAATATCGGTCAGTATGGCCGTTTCGACGGCGCGGCCAAGTATATCGATCCCCGCGAGGAATAATTAGGTAGGAAGGAAGGTCATAATCAATGGCTAACGATGTTGTTTTTGAAGGAAAAGACCGCCGCATCGCCAAGATCGAAAAATTCCTTGCGGAAAATGATCTGGGCAGCCTGGAAGCGGCCCGCGAGCTCTGCCTGTCCAAGGGCATTGATGTGGAATCCATCGTCAAGGGCGTGCAGCCCATCGCATTTGAAAACGCCTCCTGGGCATACACGCTCGGCGTTGCCCTCGCGCTCAAGCGCGGCGTAAAGGATGCCTCTGAAGCCGCTGCCGTCATCGGCGAGGGCCTGCAGGCATTCTGCGTGCCAGGTTCGGTCGCCGAGCAGCGCAAGGTCGGCCTCGGCCACGGCAATCTCGGCAAGATGCTGCTTTCTGAAGAAACCAGCTGCTTTGCGTTCCTCGCCGGCCATGAGTCCTTTGCCGCCGCGGAAGGCGCCATCGGCATCGCCCGCACCGCCAACAAGGTGCGCAAAAATCCGCTGCGCGTTATTCTCAACGGCCTGGGCAAGGATGCGGCCTATATCATCAGCCGCATCAACGGCTTCACCTATGTGGAGACCGAATACGATTTTTACACCTCCGAGCTGAAGATCGTCGAGGAAAAGCCTTTCTCGGACGGCGAGCGCGCGAAGGTCAAGTGCTACGGCGCCAACGATGTGCTCGAGGGCGTGGCCATCATGCAGCATGAGGGCGTGGAAGTTTCCATCACCGGCAACTCCACCAACCCCACCCGCTTCCAGCATCTGGTCGCCGGCACTTACAAAAAGTGGGCGATCGAAAACGGCAAGAAGTATTTCTCGGTTGCTTCCGGCGGCGGCACCGGCCGCACCCTGCATCCGGACAACATGGCGGCCGGCCCGGCTTCCTACGGCCTGACCGACTCGATGGGCCGTATGCACGGCGATGCACAGTTTGCCGGTTCTTCTTCCGTGCCGGCGCACGTGGAGATGATGGGCCTCATCGGCGCCGGCAACAACCCGATGGTCGGTATGACCGTCGCCTGCGCGGTTGCTGTCAGCGAGGCGAAGTAACCAGCCGCTTTTCATTCCCATCATTTGATTTCCCTAAAAAATGCGTTAGACCCATCATTTCGAGCGAAATGATGGGTCTAATTTTTTGCTGCCGCGAGCCGGCCGCAATGCTTGGCCAGTGCCCGGAATGCCCTGTATTCTCGTACGATACGCGGGCCAAAGCGGTCATGCACGCCTCCGTTAAATAGCGGGAGGTTGAACTGCCGTCCGCCCGAGCGATATCGTGCATAGGATATTTATTCAGGACTATTCCACCACTTTCACAATGTGTACCCCAGCAAAAGCAACCGCTCTCCCGTAATTCGGGAGAGCGGTTGCCTTAACGGATTTTATCTCTTTTGATTGCCAGCCATACGACCATCAGACCTGAAAATATCATCGCAGCAAGGCATAGATAAAGTAAATTCCACTTATCTCCCGTTTGCGGCGGAGGCGTTTTTTCCGCAAAAGTAATGCTTAAAACAGAATCGCCTGTAAGCTCGGGCAAGGTAAGAGCGTTGTTCCGCAAACTTTCCGCCATTGCTTCGCCGTTATACGAAACCGATTCGATTTCATAATTAACGGCAGGAGTGATTGTAATAACAGTTTTCGTATGCCTTTTAACGGATATTGCCGTTGTTTCTGAAAAGCTCTTTTCCCCAACTTGTATCTCGCCTTTTCCGTCAATTTCGATTTTCAACAGAAATTCTGACGGAACAGTTACGGTTAAAATTGTGTTTTGAGCGAAAGCCGTCAGCGGCATACAAATGTACATTACGAACGTAAAAAGAAAAGAAATATAAATCCACTTTTTACCCTTATGTAGTCTCATTTTGCCATCCACATTATTTTATGGTTCAGAAGCAACAACTTCTGCGGTAAAGGTAATGGTGCTGGAATACTCTCCCGCAAGTGCTTTGCCCCAGTCTTCGCTTGAAGCTTTTATTCTAAGGCGATTTCTATTTTTATAAGTGGAAAAGACAAATTGTTCATCACAACCACCGCCAGATTGACCGCGGAATATAAGAACCCCTCCGGAATTCACAGGGGTTTCACGCTCTTCACTCCATGGGCTACCGACAGTATTTACTCCACTTTCCGTGGCAACTTTATAAATAGTATACGGAATGGTTGTTGAAATGCCGTCAGCTTTAAAAGCGTCATACGTAAGTGTAACCTGTAGGTCTTTCCCCTCGGCGAATCCTGCTGAATCTGTTACACTAATAGTACCAATATTCGCGCTGGTTGTCCCAAACGGGATTTCTTGGTCTGCTGGAATATTCAGCGTGTAGGTTGCGTCTGGTACTGTTGTGGTTAGTACGGTTGTGTTTTCTGCCAAGGCGACGGTTGAGAAAGAGCAAACAAAGGACAGGGAAATTGCGATTGCCAGAAGTTTTTTCATGGGATTTCTTCCTTTCAGATTTTTATTTTGCCCGAAGCGTCAGCTTCGTTTCGGCCCCATTTAAAGATGTTTTTTCCTCGTCCATCTTAAAACAGGAATATCTTAGCATGGCGTTTGGATAAGCTCCCTTTGGTAATTCCTGTGTCAATACAATGGGGGAGGAATTGCTTCCTGGTTCGATATAGTCGGATTCCCATAATAAGGTACCGTCATCCAAGTATAAAGCAATCACAAAATAGCAAGTGTTTTGCGGAGGGTTCTTGAGAGCAACGTCTTGTTTTAAAGAATTTGCTTTTAATGTGAGCCCCTCATATCCCGGAATGGAGATGGAATCTTCATTCTTTTCAATAACAGTGCTTTCCTGCGAAACATTGTTCCCTTGCTCAAAATCCGGCGTATTTTGCTTGAAAAAAACTATCCAGATACTAATGCACAAAATGATAACAGCAATAAGAAGTAACACCAGAATGAAAGTGCTGTTGTTTTGCTTTGAATGTTGAGCTGTTGTTTTCATTTTACACGCTTTACCCGCTCTTTCACTTATATTTCCTAGATACGGCAGTCCGCCGCACTGTGATTACGTATATAAAGACCCCTCTCTATATGAAAAACGACGAACCATTTTCTAATTTATTTCAATTACACTTAATATATTGAGTATAGTCAAAGATTTGGGTATACTAAACTGAATCCGGTGATAACATTGATTAGCTACGAACCCTTTTATAACACCCTCTTAAAGAAGGGGATAACAGAGTATCCGTTAATATTTAAAGAGGGATTTTCCGCCAATACCATACACCGGATAAAGCACGGCTGCGACATCAGCACAAAAACAATTGATTCCCTGTGCTATGTATTAGATTGCGAAGTGGCGGATATTATCAAGCATATATAAAGAGTAAAAGCAGACAGGCCGCGGCCTGTCTGCTTTCGTCTATTCCGATGTAATGCCTGCATAGGCCTGCACAGGTACATCGCGGCGGATATTTTCCACTAGCGCATATTCTATTTCCATCCTCTCCGATGAAAGCTAGTCCTCCCTTGTTTCGACGGTCTTTGGAATTTATATGGACAAATTAGACGAAAGCGCTTGACAAGAACAAAGCGCTTTGCTATACTTTGATCGAGCGAAACGATTAGCTCATGGAATACAGAGGGATTGTGAGAAGGTTATGGCAGCAACAATCAAGGATATCGCACGGGCAACCGGGCTTTCGGTGGCCACGGTATCCAAATTTTTAAATGGCGGAAACGTCCTGGAGAAAAACCGGGTGCTTCTTGAACAGGCTATCCGCGAACAGGATTATCATATCAACGAATATGCCCGCGCGCTGAAAACCAATCGAAGCCGGACGGTAGGGTTTATCGTACCAAAGTTTGGCGACGTATTTTCGTCTGAGCTGGCCTCTGAAGCAGTGACCGCTCTGCGGAAACATCAATATTCCCTGTTTGTGTGTGAAAGCCATAACAGCATGGAGGGCGAACGGGAAGCCATCGATTTCCTGGCCTCCAAGCAGGTGGACGGCATCATGGCCACCCTCATCGGCAACGACGGCTGGTATTATAAACAGCTTTTTGGCAAATACCATATCCCGCTGGTGCTTTTTGACCGCAAGCTGGACACCGATATCTGCGATACAGTGGTAATCGACAACGCCGGAGCCGCCTATCAGGCGGTGCGGCAGCTTATTGATGCCGGCCATCGGGAAATCGCCATTGTACGCGGCCCCCGGGGACATTACACAGCCGATCAGCGTTACGAAGGCTATGAGCGTGCCATGCAGGACGCCGGCCTTCCCATCCGCGACGAGTTCGTCCGTGTCGTGGATTACGCCGACACCAATATGTATGATCACGTCAAACAGCTGTTTGCCCTTGATAAACGGCCAACGGCTGTATTCTCCATCAACTACTTCACCACTATGAGCACCATCATGGCTCTCAACGAGCTGGACATTGACGTGCCGCGGGACATTTCCGTTTTTGGCTTCGACAACTATCACCTCTCTCAGATTGTCAAGCCCCGTCTATGGCTCGCCGAACAGCCCCTTGCCCGTATTGCGGAAGAGGGTACCCGTTTGCTGCTGAACCGTATCAATGCCATGGAGTCGGAAGACGATGGCGTATACCGTACCGTGGTGCTTCGGGCAAACATCCTGGAGGGCGATTCCGTCCGGAGGATATAATCCCTTTTTAACCAAAAGCTAAACGATTAGTTTTTTAGTCCTCTATTATCTGTTTCCAAAACATTACAAGGAATATTTTGCTGTAAAAAGAAGAAGTTTTCAAAGAAAATTCATTCAGAATATGGTGCAATATAGGGATAATCCTCCTTATATGAAAATATGAAACGATTCATTTTATGCTGTGTTACATCCACCGGATGAGTTCCGGAGGATGGGGTACAAATACAGAAAACCATCTGCACATTATTTTAGGAGGTCGTATTATGAAAAGAAATGTTCGGCATACCCTTCGTGTCCTGTCCCTGGCAGCTGCTTCCGCGCTGCTGCTGGCCGGCTGCAGCGGCGGCGGTGACGCCTCCGAAGGCGGCGATTCGGCCGGAAGCGTAACGCTGAAGATCTGGGTCCAGTCTACCAACCAGCCGGAATATTTCCAGTGGGTCAAGGAGGAATTTGAAAGCCAGAACGAGGGGATCAAGCTGAAAATCGAGCCGCAGGCACAAGGCTCACTGGGCGACAGCCTGGACGTCACCCTCGGCGGAGACGATGCGCCGGACATCGTGGCTACCTGGGGCGGTCTGGTCGCTTCCAAGCTGTACAAAGGTAATCGTATTATTGAAATCAGCGATGTGATTACCGATGAAGTGGAAAAAAACTTTGTGGAAGCCGCTACCTACAACAAGATGGACGGCGACGGCAAGTATGTCTCCCTGCCGCTGGCGGGTTTTGTCTCCCCGGTCATTTATTACAACAAAACCCAGTTTGATGCCCTGGGACTTAAGGTGCCGACCACTTACGAAGAGCTGAAGGATGTGGCGGCAAAGATTCGTGCCGCGTCCAAACAGCCGCTGATTGCCGGTTTTTCCACCTGGCATCTGCCCCACTTCATGCAGGCGATTCACGCCCGCACCATGACGCCGGAAAACTTCAACAAGCTCATCGGCACCCCGACCGACTATAACCCCTATGAGCAGCCCGGCTTCAAGGAAGGGTTTGACCTTCTGAAGAAATACAACGATGACAAAATTTTCGCGGACAACATCACCGGCTACGACGCCAATATGGCGCAGATGGAATTCATCGCGCAGAACGCACTGATGATGACTTCGCCGTCGCTGGATCTGATGACCCTCAACGATGCCACTAACTTTGAGCTGGGCGCTTTTCTGCTGCCGGCGGGTGAGGTTGATGGCCCGCTCGCAAGCGGCGTGTATTCCGACGTGCTGGCGATCAACGCCAACTCCAAGCATATCCCCGAATGCAAAAAGCTTTTCGAGTTCCTGCTGACCCCGGAAGCGCAGGCCAAGCTGCTGGAATTTGAACTGCTGCCGATCCGCAAGGATGTGGATATCTCTTCTGCGAATCCGGTACTCACGGATGTCATCAAGGCCATCAACGAAGGCGGCGTGAGCGGATTCTATCAGAGCTATTCCGCCTCCGGCATTGACGTACAGCTGCTCAACGCAGGCTCTTCCCTGCTGACGGGAAAATCCGATTCTGCTGCAGCCGCCAAGTCGGTTGCCGACTACTACAAATCCAACGTAATGGATAAATGACAACGGCCGCCGGGAGAGACGCCTCTCCCGCATGACTGATCGGGAGGAGAGGTTCTCTTGAAAGGCAATACAGCTTTGCGCCGTCCGCATGGACGGCTCGGCAGCCGGCTGGCACCGTATATCTACATTCTGCCTGCCACATTGTTTATGTTCATCTTTGTGGGTATTCCGATCCTGATGAGCGTATATATGAGCTTTTTCCGGATCGAATCGGTCAATTCTGACTGGACCTTCGCCGGGTTCAGCAATTTCTCCGATGTCTTCACCCGCAACGATTTCGGACCGGCCATGCTGCGCACCCTCGTGCTGGCGGTGTTCAGCGTCATCACGACACTAGGCGGCGGTCTGCTGCTGGCTAACATGGTGGCACATCACAAATGGCTGAATTTCTACCGCTACATCTTCTATGTGCCGACGGTGGTTTCCGCCATTACGATGGGACGGCTGTGGAGCATGATGCTCATGCCCAGCGCCTCCGGTCTGATGAATACCTTTATCCGCAATGTTTTCGGCGTGCAGACGCCGGTCAACTGGCTGGGCGATCCCCGGATCACGTTATACGTGGTCATGGGGATCGGCCTGGTCGGCGTCGGCGGCGGCATGACGCTGATCCTGTTTACCACCGCCATCAACGACATCTCTCAGGAAATCCGCGAGGCGGCTATCCTCGACGGCATCAACGGCTGGCAGATGCTGTGGCGGATCACGGTCCCCATGATCTGGCCGGTGATCTCCTCATGGACCATCCTGTCGATCATCGGTTCCTTTAAATCTTTTGAATTCATCTACGCCCTGACCGGCGGCGGACCCGCCGGTTCCACCCAAACCATCGCCATCCTGCTGTACGAAAGCAGCAAGACCAGCAGCAACGGCTACGGCTACAGCGCGGCGATGGGGCTGCTGCTGACCCTGTTTGTCTCCATCTTCTCGCTGGTGTATATGCGCATCTCCAACTACGGCAAGACCCGCCGCGATTGAGAAAGGAGCGGATGAACGAATGAAAGCTAAACCAAAATCCTCCCTGCTCCTGCGCGCGCGGCGTAAATGGTACATAATCCCGCGGGAGCTTTACCTGTGGTTCAACATTTTTCTAATGCTGTTCCCGCTGTATTTCATGGTAATTTCCTCCATGAAAACCAACGCGGAATTTTACAACAGCGCTTTCGCGCTGCCCAAGGAGCCCTGGGAAACCCTCAAAGCCAACATGACTATGGCGTTTACCGGTAAGGTCGGCGGCGTTCAGTACACCGGCTTCGGCACCATGCTTTTCAACACCGTTTTCCTGTCGGTGGTATCGCTGGTGGTGATGGTGGCCGTGGCACTGCTGGCCGGCTATGCGATGGGCACACGTCAGTTTAAGGGAAAGGCGTTGTTCACCATTTTCCTGCTGACGATTCAGACCGTCCCTTTCTTCGGGTATATCATGCCGATGTACCTGTTCGTTGACAAGATGGAGCTGACCAATAAACTGCTTGGCGTGGTGCCGGTGTTTGTTGCGGTTTCGCTCCCCTCCACCATCATCCTGATGCAGGGCTTTTTCAGCTCCTTCCCCAAGGCCATTGAGGAGGCCGCGCTCATCGACGGATGCGGCGAGGTGCGCAAGCTCTTCCACATCGTTATCCCGATGGCCAAGGGCGCCATCGCCTCGATGGCTATCATCAATTTCATGGGCTACTGGAATGAGGTGGCCATCTCCACCCTGATGCTCACCGACGCGAATCTGCGCACCATCAATATCGGCGTACTCATGACCAATACCCAGACCGGCATCATGAATTATTCCTACGTCTTTGCCCTGCTGGTACTCTCGGCAGTCCCCAACTTCATCTTCTTCACCATTTTCCAGAAAAGCATCATCGGCGGCATTTCGCTGGGCGGTGTAAAAGGATAAACCTCTTTAAGGAAGAAAGGAATCGGAGTGCATGAAAACAAGGCTGATGAGTCTGGTGCTGACCGCTGCACTGCTGACAGCGACAATATTCGGCACCGGCGTGATCCCTTCTGCAGCAGACGGTCCGTCCGGCGACACCTATGTGTACATACCGGTGAAGGATCTGACCAATGCCTCCCGCTACAGCGGGTCAACCATCGCGGAAAACTTTCTCGACACCTCCATCGGCGGCACCGACGCCTGCGGCAACAAAACCCTGCTGCTGCAGAACGATGGTGACGCGGTAGAATACGATTTCGACCTGGATGACGGCGTGAGTGCCGCCGTCCTGAAAGTGCACGCCAAACACGCGGTTGTTTCGGTAAAAGCCGCCGGCGGTGAATGGCAGACGCTGACCGCCAAAAACGGTTCTCCTGCCGATCGCGGCGTCAATCTTTTCGATTTGACGACAGCCGATGCACTGGCCTCGACCGACAAACAATTCACCGTGCGCGTGAGTTTCGGCGGACAGGCCGTTGTGCTCAACGGGCTGGTTGTACAGGCCGAACAGCCGGAGCTGACCGGCTCGTACATGCTCGAGCCGCTGGGCGAAAGCTTCCTGCGCGAGCTGTACGACATCTCCGCCGGTGCAACCCGGTATTTTGCCGATGGGACTGTTCCCACCGTCTATCTGCACCCGAACGAATACGTGACCTTCCGCTTCGATTATGCCGATAACGTAACCGGCCTGACCTATCAGTACGGCATCGCCGGAAGCACTCCTCTGACCGGCGAGGTCAGCACCGATGGCTCGGCGTGGACCGCACTGCCCGCGGACAGCGGACGGATTCAGGATGTGGTCGACCTGCCGGAAGGGAACATTTTTTACCTGCGTTTCACCGCCAGGGACGGCGAAACCTTCCTCAAAACCCTGTCTTTGATCCCCTCCTATGCCTCCATTGATGCCGGACGGGATCTGTATCTGCCGCTGAACTCTCTCGCAAGCGCCACCCGCTATGGCGGCGACGGAATTGCGGAGAACTACAACGATGCCTTCGACGGCGGCGATGCCAATCGCGTGGACAACAAGACCCTGCTGCTCCAGCAGCCGGGCGACTTCGTGGAATATGATCTGGATCTGGCCGATGACGTGGACAGCGCGCTGCTCAAGCTGTATATCACCAGCGGCCTCGTGGAGGTCAAGCCGGAAGGCGGCGAGTTCACTGCGCTGACCGCGAAAAACGGCAGTGGCTTCAACCGCGGTGTTGCGATTTATGCGTTGGATGAAACCAATGCGCTCTCCGGGGAAGGCCGGCGCTTTACGCTGCGCATCCGTTATGACGGCGCTACGGTCGTGCTCAACTCCCTGCTGCTGCAGACCGAAGAGAACGAGCTCTCCGCCGCTTACGAGCTGCAGCCTCTGGGCGAAAGCTACCTGCGCGTGCTGAACGATGTTTCCGCCGGCACAACCCGGTATTTTGCGGATGGTAATGTGCCGACTGTATTCCTGCACAACGGTGAGCATGTGACCTTCCGTTTCAATTACGACGACAGTGCGCAGGGCTTCACCTATACCTTCAGCGGACTGGGCGCAGCCCTGACCGCCGAGGTCAGCCCGGACGGCAGCACGTGGACCGCACTGCCCGGTGAAAGCGGGCAGCTTCAGGATACGGCCGCGCCGGGAGAAGGCAATGTATTCTACCTGCGCTTCACAGCAAACGCGGGCGATGCCTTCCTGAAAACCCTGCAGATTATCCCCCAGTACGCGGCTGTACCGGTGGGCAGCACCTGGTACTCTCCGGTGTTTGATCTGTCGAACACCTCGGCCCACGGCGGGAATATTACCGAAAATTTCTTGGATTCCTATTCCGGCGGTGACGATGCGCTCGTTAACAACAAAACCCTGCTGCTGGGGGACGCGGGCGCATATGTTGAATACCGCTTTGACCCTGACGACGCAATCACTTCTGCGCAGCTCAAGCTGTACATCAAGGATGTCGTGGTATCGGTCAAGCCGGAGGGCGGCGAATATACCGTGCTCACGGCCCGCAACGATCAGGGCGGCAGCTTTAACCGCAATGTAGCCATCTACGACCTGAACACCGACAATGCCCTGTCCCGCGACGACCGGCGCTTCACTCTGCGCATCGAGAGCGCGGCAGGCTCTACGGTGCTCCAGTCAATGGCGATTGTGGCAGAGGAGCCCGAGCTCGCGGATGCCTATACTCTGGACCCGCTGGGGGAAAGCTATCTGCAGAACCTGTACACCATTTCACAGGGGGCAAGCCGGTACTTCCTCGATGGCACCGAACCGACCGTATTCCTGCATACCGGCGAATCGGCTGTCTTCCATTTCAATTTCACCGACGAGGCGCTGGGCTTCCAGTACGCCTACACGCAGGCCGGTGCGGAACTCAAGGCGGAAATCAGCGCGGACGGCGCCGCATGGCATCCTCTTCCCGCCGGCGGCAGAATCGAGGAAGCAATGGAGCTGCCGCGCAGCCGGGCGTTCTACATCCGGTTCACTGCGGAGATAGGCGATGCCTTCCTCAAGGGACTGACCATTACGCCGGTCTTCCGTACGGTTGAGGAAAAAAACTACGTCTATCTGCCGGTTAAGGATCTCTCCAACGCCGACCGTTTCGGCGGCGGCAGCATTGTGGAGGGCTACACCGATGCTTTCACCGGCGGCGAGGATGACAAGGTGGACAACAAAACCCTGCTGCTGCAAAGCGCAGGGGATTATGTGGAATACGATTTCGATCTGCCGGACACCATAGACTCCGCCCTTTTGAAAATCTATATGAAGGACGGTGTGGTCTCGGTCAAACCGGAAGGCGGCGAATATACAGCCCTTAAGGCACGCAACGACCAGGGCGGCCGTTTTGACCGCGGCGTAGCGATCTATGACCTGACGGCCGACAATGCCCTGTCGGCATCCAGCCGGAAATTCACCGTGCGCATTGCCTGCAACGGCACCGACGCGGTGGTGGTCAACGGCGTGCTGCTGGATGCACAGGATGCAGAAATCCGTTCCGGCCGCTATACCCTGGATCCTCTGGGAGAGAGCTTCCTGCAGGGGCTGTGGGATCTGTCCCAGGATACCAGCCGTTATTTCTATAACAGTTCCATTCCTACCGTGTTTATCAAAAACGGCGGACAGGTCACCTTCCGGCTGCATTTTGCACCGGGCGGCGGCGGATACACCGTATCCTATCAGACGCAGGGCGCGCAGGCCACCGCCGAGGTCAGCCTTGACGGAAAGACCTGGGTACCGCTCAAGGGAGAACGGGTGGACAAAGCCATCGATATGAGCGGTACCGGCACCTTCTTCCTGCGTTTCTCCGCCAACGACGGGGAAACCTTCCTGCAGACCCTGACCGCCACACGGGAAGAATCCGAGCCGCCGGTACAGACCAATGCCAACCCGAACGTGCCCAAGGATGCGGACTATGTTTATTTCAAGCCCGGCACCGCCGCGGAAGAGAAATACATGTTCGGTCTGGGCGTCGATTACAAGGGCTATTTTGAGAGCACCAACGACGGCATGAGCATCGACGGCTTTGAGGGCGGATACAACGCCTCGCTGCCGAACAATGTCCGTCTGTTCCACGGTAAACAGGTTACCTATGAATTCGATCTGGCGGACGGCCTGCAATCGGCCCGCCTGAAAATCTATGGTCTGGCTGACATGACCTTCTCGGTTTCCACCGACGAAGGCGAAACCTACGATGTCCTGACCACCGACTACCATCCCAACGGCAGCGGCCGCGGCTATTACATTTTTAATCTGGACGAAACCAACGCACTCAAAAATGCGCAGAACAAGTTCAGGCTGCAGATCAAGGGTGCCTACGGCATGCTGTTCGAACTGATGATCGAAAGCGGCACGCCGGCCATCGACAGAGGCGTACAGTTTGAGGCGCACGGTGAAGACGGCATGCGCTATCTGGAGGCCTCCTCCGGCCTGCGCACCTACTTTGCCTATGAGGCGTTCCCGAACTACTATCTCGACGGGGAAGGCAGCCTGCTGTTCAAACTCCCCTTCGCTGACGGCGTGGATACCGCCCGACTGTATGCCACCTATTCCGGCGGCGTGAAAATCGACATCTCCACCAGCCCGGACGGCGGTTTCGAAAACCTGCTGACCTCGCAGCTCGGCAGTTCCGGCACCCCGCCCACCAATGTCTTTGATTTGTCCGCCTATCTGCGGGGCAGCCGTACCCTGTATGTCCGGGTGACCGGCACGGCCGAAGGCGGATTTGTGGATTCGCTCGGCGTGGCCGTGACATCAAAGGATGTGGCCGAGGGCGGTTTCACCGCCTTCAGCGGCGCGGAAGCGGATTATCTGTACAGCATACTCAACAACGACCGCGGCATCGGTTCCTCCATGCGGCAGACGGCAAGCCTCAGCAAGGTGCGGGGTGTGGATGTCGGCGGCGAAATCGTGTACAAGTTCGACCTGCCGAACGATGTCAACGGCGTTGACGTGGTCATCGATGCACAGGGCAAATACGACCTGACGGCGTCGACCGACGGCGAAAACTTCTCCACCGTCACCAACGTCGGCAAGGCGACCGACGCCATCCGTATCCAGGATGTCCTGACTAACAGTACCGACAAGGTGCTGTACCTGAAAATCCGCAACACCTCGGCCTCCGACATCCTGCTGCTGTACAGCCTGAAATTTTCCACCAAGGGCGTGCCGGAACCGTACGCCCGTCCCCAAACCCCGGATTTTGATTACGGCAAGACCCTTCCCGACAGCTTCCCGACTGTAGAAAAGCTGCAGAAGCCGCAGGAACCCGAAGCGACCCGCTCCACCGTCACGACCGGCGGTTTTCCCTGGCTGTGGGTGGGCATCGGCGGCGGCGTGGTAATCCTGGCGGCCGGCGGCCTGACGGTGCTGCTGCTCGTACGCCGCAGCAAACGCAAAGGCAAGACAGAAGGTAAGGCGTAAAAGCGTCAGAAAGGCAGATGCATATGAAAAAACCGATTTCCGCCGCTCTGGCGGTACTCACGGCCGCCTCGCTGATCGCCGTCTCGTTTTCCGGGTGCGGCAAGGAAAAGGTGCCTGAACGCGAAGTGATCACCCGCCCGGTGGCGGAAAACAATATCGACGTTTCGGGCAAGGTGGCTATCCCCAAACCGGCGCAGGAAACCTCCAAAACCATCCAGTGGATCAACATGGATGCGTTCAGCAATGCGGATCTGATGATGATGACCACCCTGCAGGGCAATGTCAACCGGGTGCAGCCGAGCATGTACATCATCCATGACGAGATGGTGGAGGGACCGGAAAATTTCAACGGCTCCGCCTTCTGGTTTGAGCAGCTCGACACCCTGTATACCGGAGACGAGGCATTCGAGAAGGTCGAATATACCGATCCTTACGAGATGATCCTGCAAAACAAGGACAAAATCAAGGGCGCGGTCATTTACCATGAGCGGCTCAGCGACAACGCGATGGCCAGCCGGGACGGTTATCCGACCCGGTATGGCGATATGGCGCTGCTCAACCTGACGCTGATGATGTGCGGCCAGTATGAAGCTGTGGCGCTCAACTACATCCAGTACAACACCCTCAAGGAGGAATACGGCCTTGAACTGGAGATACTGGGCGATACCACCAAGTTTATGGAAAAGGAAGCCGACGGTTCCTTCTCCGAAGAGCGCGGCAGCCGCGAGGTGTGGATGCGGGTATACAAATACGCGCTGGCTACCTTTGGGGACACGATGAATAAGGAAGCGCTCGGCCATAACGCAGGCTTCCAGGCGGCGGCCTTCGACTACTATGTCGCCAACAAAATTTTCATCTACAACCGCATCTTCGCCGCCGACGCGACCGAGGCGGAACGGCAGATGGAACTGTCCATTCTCAATGTTTCCAAACCCAACACCCCCATCTTCGGCTGCTGGTATCTTCAGGCGGACGAAGGATCACTCGTGCCGCTGTTGACCGAGAATTACAAGTTTGTGGTGGTCAGCTACGAGTCCTTCAACGTCAGCTGGACCAGCGGGCTCCCCTACGAGGAACTGAAGGTGGAGGAAGAGAAAATCACGCTGGATCCCACCAAAAAATACGTAGCGTTCACCTTCTCCGAAGGCGACAACAACTCCTACCTCCAGTACCGTATGCCCACGATGTTCCAGTCTCCTTCGAAGGGCAAATACTCCATCGGGTGGACAATCGCGCCCGCCTGCTGGGATATGAACCCAAACATCATCCGCTATTACCGGCAGAACTGGTCGCAGGGTGACGGGCTGGCCTATCCGGAGGCAGGCGTGGATTATGTGTATCACACCCCGCCGGAGGAATCGCAGGATGAATTCTTCGCGCTCAGCGACGAGTATTTCTCCCGCATCGGCAAAAATGCCATGCGCGTGCTGCAGCCCGATGTCGTGGATCCTCTTCCCTATGCCGAAAAGATGGAAAACCTCAACGCCATTTTCTGCGGCTATCTCGAAACCGGGAACACCAACTACAACAACGACCTGTCCCACTTCCTGTTCCGGGATACGCCGGTGATGCTCAACTACAACGGAAAGGAGGCCACCAATCTCATCCAGGCCGACGGCGGTGCACCGGGCTTCTATGCGATCTCCCTGTACGGCTGGTCGCAGGATCCCTCCACCGTGGAGGCCATCATGGAGACGCTCGGTGAGGATTATGTGGCGGTCACGCCCAACCAGCTGGCGGATCTTTACCGGCAGTACTACGGCCGGGAGTTCACCGATGTGACCACCGCCTCCTTCCAGTCCGGCATGACCCGCAGCGAAATGGGCTTTCTGTATAAGGCCACCGATTACAGCGACTATGACGCGGCCGCGGGCAGCCGCATCGCGGACGCGCAGGATTACTTCATCTATCATTTTGATCTGGCCGACGGTGTGAAGGAAGCCAAATTTGATGTTACCGTCAAGGGGGATTATCAGATTGAGGTGTCCTCCGATTACCTGCACTGGACGGTTGTCGCCAAGGGAAAAAGCGAAGACAAAACCACGCTGCGCTTTGACGCCTCCGATCTTATCGAGGAAGGCAAGCCCCTGTACGTCCGTTTCGGTGACCAGACACCGGAAAATACCGACGGTGTGGAACTGTACGCCCTTTACCTGACCACCGACATGGCACAGACAGCGGAAGCCTTTGATATCCGTACGACCGAAGACGGCGCTTATCTGGTGTCCGGCGGAGAGATGACCGAAGAAGGCCGTCAGGGCGAATTTACCTATCTCCTGCCCCTCAGCGCGGATGTGGCCGACGGCGATCTCATGGTGGCTGCGGACGATGTTTCCGCCCAGATTTCCATCGATAATGAAAACTTTACCGATCTGCCGATGCATAAGGTGGGCGCCACCTGGTACGCACGGTTAGACGGCCTGTCCGGAAAGGTATATCTCAAACTCAAGTCGGACGGTCCGGTTTCCCGCGTGCGGTTCAGTCCGACGCCTGATCCGGTGGGGCAGCTGAGTTTCTCCCCAGTAAGCAATTCCGAAACGGCGCGCACCCTGCTGAGCCTCGATGAAAACAAAGTGACCGAAACCGGCTTCACTTCCAGCCGCGAGGTCACCGGTAACAACGTGATGGTCTACCGCTTCGTCACCTCGCCGGAGGTCACCGAGGCGCGGCTGATGCTGACGACATCCGGTCTTTATAAGGTATCGGTGTCCAACGACGGCGAGAACTATACCGAGTTGTACGCAGCAAAGAGCGGAGAAAATCCGCCCAGTCCCAACACGCTGGATATCACCGGCTACGCTGCCGGCGGAAAAACCGTATACATGAAGTTTGAGATGTCGGTGCAGCTGACCGGCAAGTCTGCCAAACTGATCAAGCTGCGGCTGCTGACCAACCTGACCTCCGCCTCCCTGCTGGATAAGCTGGACAAGGAACGGGATCCTGACGCTATGGTACGGGCAGGCACCGAAAACGAGGCCGCTCTGCTGGATGAAAACCTGAATGTAAACAACTTCCTGTACGAAAACACCGCCCGCTGCCTGAATCCTGATCCAGATTCCGCCATCGTCTACAAATACGATACCCGCAGCGACGCCTTCTTCGAGGCGCTCGGCATCGATAAGATGGACGTCAGCAAGCTGCGTATCTCCATGCTCATCGCCAACGCTTACAAGGTCAGCATATCCGGAGACGGACAGAACTGGACTGAAGTGGCGGACTCCAACGATGCAGGCGTACAGTCGGCTTCCAACCAGAAGGTACTGTCTGTCACCCTTACCGACGCGATGAAGGATGGTGTGGTGTACGTCAAAATCAGCCGTTCCAGCGCCTATGAGGCGGGAAAAACGCATGACGGGCTCGTCTGGAACACGCAGTTCTATTTCAACTAACCGCCGGCATCAGCGGAATTTCCAAAAAGGAGAACGTCATGGCTTCATACGAAAAATCCTGGGACAGCATCGACTCCCGCCCGCTGCCGGAATGGTATGACGACGCAAAGCTCGGTATCTTTGTTCACTGGGGGCTGTACTCCGTCCCCGCCTACGCGCCAAAACGCTGCGAGGTTGAATCCACAGGGCTGGCCTATTCCGAATGGTATGGCTGGCAGATCGCCCAGAAATACCCGCCCTACTACGACTTCCATAAACGGGTATACGGTGAAAACTTCCGTTATGAAGATTTTGCCGGAATGTGGAAAGCCGAAATGTTTGATCCGGACAAGTGGGTAAAGCTGTTCAAGCGGGCGGGCGCGAAATACCTTGTACTGGTTTCCAAACATCACGACGGCTTCTGCCTGTGGCCCAGCTATTACAGCTGGAACTGGAACAGCGTGGATATCGGCCCGCACCGCGACATCGTCGGCGAGCTGCTGGATGCCGCGGAGAAAAATGGTCTGCGCCGCGGACTGTATTACAGTTTGCTGGAGTGGTTTCATCCGGTGATGAAGGTGGAAGACGCCGCCAAGGCCGACATTCCCCGCTATGCGGTGGAGAAGATGATCCCCCAGATGAAAGAGCTTGTGGAGGCTTACCGCCCGAACCTTCTGTTTACCGACGGCGAATGGTCATACACCAGCGAGCAGTGGCACAGCCTGGATTTCATCACCTGGCTGTATAACGAATCCTCCGTCAGGGATGAGATCGTCATCAACGACCGTTGGGGACGTGATACCCGCGGCCTGCACGGCGGCTACCTCTCCTGTGAATACGGCGAGGTCAACAGCCCGGCCGTGGCGGAACAGGAGGCCCAGCAGAATCTCGGCCGCCGCAAATGGGAAGAAAACCGTAGTATCGGCGCGAGCTTCGGCTACAACCGCAACGAGGATGTTGCCGACTACCTGAGCGAAAGCGAGCTTATCGAGCTGCTGGTGGATACCGTCAGCCGGGGCGGAAACTTGTGCCTGAATGTCGGCCCATGTGCAGACGGCACTATAGCTCCTCTCATCCAGGAACGGCTGACCCAACTCGGTGAATGGATGGATGTCAACGGCGAGGCCATTTACGGCACCCGCGCCGCACGGGAGCTCATTCTTCCGGAAGGCGTACGCGCCACCCGCAAGGGCCGCACAGTCTACCTGTTCTGTACCGGATATTCTGGTGAAGAGTTCCGGGTATCGGGCGGCGGGTTCATAAACGGCGCAAAGGCGCAGCTGCTTGGCAGCAGTGTGCCGGTCGTCTGCCAGTGTGAGGGAGACACCCTCGTGCTGAAAGCACCACCGCTTACAGCCGGGGAAATGCCCAGCCGCCACATCTGCACTTTTAAAATATCGGGTTAAAAAACGGGCCGCTGTCCAAGACGGCGGCCCGTTTTCCACGGGAGGACAAAACAATATGGAAAGAAAACGACGTGAAGACTGCTTTTTCGGCGTACATTTTGATTTTCACGCCAGCGACGATTCCACCAACATCGGCGCCAATACCACAGAAGAACAGATCCAGTACATGCTGGACACCGTACAGCCTGATTTTGTCCAGTGTGACAGCAAAGGACATCCGGGTATTACCAGTTTTGAGACCGCTGTCGGTACGAGCGCACCCGGTTTTGCCAGGGATAACCTGAAGATCTGGCGGGATGTCACCGCACGCGCCGGAATACCGCTGTTCCTGCACTATTCCGGCGTATTTGATATGGCTGTGGTCCGGGTTCACCCGGAATGGGCGATTGTGGATGCCGAGGGTCAGGTCAGCCGTGACTATACCTCACTCCGGGGCGGTTACAGCGACGGGCTGCTGATCCCGCAGCTCAGCGAAGTGATCGACCGCTATGATGTGGACGGCGTGTGGATCGACGGGGAAGCCTGGGCGGTGAATCCGGACTACTCCCCCGCTTTTCTGGCCGCCTTCCGCCGGGATACCGGCTGCCAAACCGTGCCGAAGTCCCCCGACGATCCGGATTACGACGTATACATGGACTACCTGCGGGAAAGCTTCCGGCAGTATCTCCGCCACTATACCGACGCGCTGCACCAAAAGTATCCGCGCTTTCAGATCGCGAGCAACTGGGCATTTTCCACCTATATGCCTGAGCCGGTAAGCGCAGGAGTGGATTACCTGTCCGCCGACTACAATCCCATCGACTCCTACAACACCGCCCGCTTTGAATCCCGGTATCTCGCCACCCAGGGAAAACCTTGGGATATCATGGGCTGGAGCTTTATTGTCAGCCCGGTGGAAAACATCCCCTCCACCAAAAGCGCCTGCCAGATCGAGCGGGAGGCCGCCGCACCCCTGTCGCTGGGCGGCGGATTCCAGGTATATATCCAGCAGAACCGCGACGGTTCGCTGGAAAAATGGATGCTGCCGGTGGTAGGCGAAGTGAGCCGTTTCTGCAACGAGCGCCGGGCCAAATGCTTCCGGGCGGAAAATATTCCGCAGACGGCGGTTCTCCTTTCCACCTACAATTTCTATAAAATTGCCCGCCGCGCACTGTTCCCGGACAAGGAGTACATCGCTGCCCGCGGCATCACGCAGGCCCTGCTGGACAATCAGCTGTCGGTTCAGCTGATTTCTGAACATCATTTGAAAGCGGACCTGATGCGGTATCCGGTGCTGGTGCTGCCGGAAACCGCCTGGCTGGAGGAAGAAACGGTGGCGCTGCTGCGCCGCTACATGGAGCAGGGCGGCCATCTGATAGCCGCCGGCCCCTTGGCTGCACAGTATTTTGCCGACGAGGCCGGCGTAAATATGGCGCATCCTTTTACCACGGAAGAACGGCAGCAGCTTGCGCGCTGTCTGACCGTGGAGGATTTGGACAAGGCCGCTGAAACGCTGCCGATTGCGGTCAAGCGCTATCTGGGATTTGACGGCTTTATCACCGGACTGCATGCGCTGAGTTGCGCGGTAACCCCTCTTGAGGGAACCGAGAGTGCAGGCAGTCTGTATGAAGGAAATGCCCCTAAGGGTCCGTCTTCCCCGGCCGCAACCGTTCGGCAGGTTGGAAAAGGTACCTGCACCTGTATCTGGACCAACATCGGGGAAAAATATCTGCTCGCACAGCGGTTCCTGGTCCGCGACTTCCTCGGCGGACTGGTCCGGCAGGTGTTCCGCCCGCTCGTACGGGTGACCGGATCCCATTTCGTGGACGTGAATCTGAGCCGGAACGGCGATGAGCTGCTGATCCATCTGATCAACACCTCCGGCCCGCACGGCAGTGAGCACACCTATATCTACGACGAAATCACGCCGCTTACCGGCCTGACACTCGAGGCGGACTGCCCGTCCCGTCCGGCTGCAGTGGAAGCGGTGCCGGCACAGCCGATAGACTGGGAGTGGCACGACGGCGTCCTGCGCGCCCGGCTGGACCGGCTGGACATCTATACCATCCTTTCGGTGCAATAAGCCGAAGCTGTTTGCAAAAAGCGGCGGAAACGCATTGCGTTTCCGCCGCTTTTTATGCCGTTCCCCCGCATTATGCGGAAGAAATCAGCAAGGCGTTCAATACCTGTGCGTACAGGCGCGCCAGAAAATCGTTGCAGTGGTTGACATTGTTGCCGCTCATATCGTAATAGCGCTTGGTTTCCAGCAAATACCGGTACAGGCTTACCGCTACACCTGGCTGCTCAAGTGCCAGAAACGCTCCTCATAGGCATATTGCCGGCGCCAGACTGTCGTTCATACCAAACGCCAGTATCGCCAGATCCGGCGCATACTGGCCGACCAGCTCATGCGCATTCTGCATCCCCCAGGTGGATATCTGGCCGCCGACCGCCGTGTTATGGATGACGAGCTCCGCAGAATACACCCATTTAAGGCTGTCGGTAAACATGGTGAACCAGTCCGGAACCAGCGGCAGCGCGCCGATCACCTGTGAGGAGTTTCCGCCTCCCGCAATGCTGTCTCCGCTGAGAACAATGGTCAGCGTCTGTCCTTTCTCCAGTTTTTTCACCGTATCCGGCAGCCGGTCTCCCTTATAGGCCGGAACCGGTCCGTTCCAGGTATCCGCATGCTCATAGGTAATCGCCACCTGACGGTTGTGAAAAAAGTCGCCTTCGGAAAAACAGATATACCCGCCGCCAGTGCGCGCCATCGTCTTGCCGGGGATTTCGCTTGCCGGATAGCATTCGTCATAGCGCATTACCGGAACACGGGAGTTTTCCGTACGCACCAGCGTGTTCCCTTCGACGATATAGTCCACGCCTTCCTCATAGGACTTCACCAGCGTCGCACTGCGCACACCGATTACCGTTGTCGGTGTATACAGCAGCGGCGCAGGCGGCACGCTGTCGTCTTCATTCTCCACAAACATCACCGTTTCGTTGATGACCAGCCCTTCTTCCCAGATGGGATAGGTATATGCCGCGTTGTCATAGGCGGTATACAAGCTGGTTTCCTCCCGGCTTACGGCGCTTTCGTTCATACTCTCCGCCTCTTTCCCTTTGTTCTCTGCATTGCCGCAGCCGTTCAGGCACAGCAGCAACGCCAGCGCACCGCCGGACAACCGCAAAAACACGACTGTTCCGCTTTTTCCTTTTCGGTTATACATGGTATCCTCTCCTTTGTCAATCAGCCGAATCTTATGGGCAAATAACAGAAATCTCTGCGGTAGAAAAAGAGAGGCTGGAGATGAAGGCAGCCGGGAAAACAAACCGAGAAATAGCGGAGCAATTTGGATTTAGAGACAAATACGTAGTAAAGGAAACGGCTTGAACGGCAGAGGATTCACCACAACCCCAAAACCGTGTTACGGGTGATACGAAAATATGGTCTGCCGTCTGAAGTTCATCGCCGGAAGAAGTACAGGGTCATGGACCAGCAGCTTCACCGCTATGCAAACTTGCTGAATCGTGACTTTACCGCCCAGCGTCCTAATCAGAAGTGGGTGACCGATATTTCTTACATCCATACGGCACAGGGCGTTGTGTACCTTTCCATCATTCGGGATTTGTTTGATAACAACATTGTCAGCTACACAACCGGAACAGATCAATCCGTGAATCTCGTGCTCGACACCATCCGAGACGCCAGACAAAAGGAAAAGGTCGCCGGGGAGTTACACCTCCACGGCGACCAAGGCATTCCATACACCTCACACGCATATTTCAGTCTAGCTAAAGAATACGGCATTATCCCTTCCTTGTCAAGACGGGCGAATCCATACGACAATGCTATGGCGGAAAATTTCTTTTCCATTCTCAAGTCCGAATGTATCAACCGACAAAAGCTTTCCTCGTTTGCTATCGCTCGTTCTCTCATTGATAATTTCATCTGGTTTTACAACCACAAACGTTTTCAACTCAAGACAAAGCTGACGCCGCTTCAAAAACGGCGCCAGCTTGCGTAATCCTGCGGTTTTCTATGTCTGGGGCTTTTTTCTCTCTCCGTTTCCTCTGGAGCACGGTAAACTTTAATCGCCCGGGGGTTCCGCATTATTCTGCCTGGATTTTGCGTCTGCTCATCAACAGCATGCTCAAACCAGCACCACCAGCCAGCAGCACGATCATCAAAAGCGATGGCAACACTGTTACGCCAGTCTGGACGTTGTCGTCTCCGCCGTCTTCCGGCTTGCTGGTTTCACCCGTATCGTCATCCTCTTCTAATTCCGCAATTTTCGCTTCTGCAGCTGTCAGCACATCAAGGTTAGTGATCAGCGCCTTCTGTACATCGGTCAGCGCATCGTACGCCTCACGTGCCGCTTCCACAGCCGCTTTCTTTTCCAGTGTAATCTCGCCGAGTGCCGCGATCTGATCGCTTACAGCTTTCGCCGCCGCCTGATCTTTTTCCGCCTCGTCTGCTGCCGCTTCCAGCTCAGCAATTTTCGCCTCTGCAGCCGTCAGCACTTCGAGATTGCTCACCAACGGCTTCTGGTTGTCGGTCAGGGCTTCATATGCCTCACGTGCCGCTTCCACATCGTTCTTCTTGTCGAGCGTAATCTCGCCGAGCACTGCAATCTGATCGCTTACGGCTTTTGCTGCCGCCTGATCGGCTGCTGCAGCTTCCAGCTGAGCGATCTTCACCTCCGCCGCGGCCAGCACCTCAAGGTTTGTCACGAGCTGTTTCTGCTTCTCGGTCAGCGTGTTATACGCCGCACGTGCCGCTTCCACGGCTGTTTTCTTGTCCAGCGTAATCTCGCCGAGTGCCGCAATCTGATCACTTACGCCTTTCGCTGCTGCCTGATCTTTTTCTTCCTCACCGGCAGCCGCTTCCAATTCTGCAATCTTCGCCTCCGCTGCAGTCAGCACTTCAAGGTTGGTCACCAGTCGTTTCTGCTTCTCGGTCAGTGTGTTATATGCCGCGCGTGCCGCTTCCACAGCCGCTTTCTTTTCCAGTGTGATCTCACCGAGTGCCGCGATCTGATCGATCACGGCCTGTGCCGCCGCTTGGTCGGCGGCTTCCTGTTTAAGCACAGCAATCCGCGCTTCCGCTGCAGTCAGCACTTCGAGATTTGTCACCAGCAATTTCTGGTCATCGGTCAGACCGGTGTAAGCCGTACGCGCCGCTTCCACGGCCTTCTCTTTTTCCAGTGTGATCTCACCGAGTGCCGCGATCTGGTCGATCACGGCCTGCGCCGCCGCCTGGTCGGCGGCTGCTGCCTCCAGCTGAGCAATCTTCGCCTCCGCCGCAATCAGCAATTCGAGGTTTGTCACAAGCTGTTTCTGATTCTCGGTCAGCGTGTTATACGCCGCACGTGCCGCTTCCACAGCCGTTTTCTTGTCCAGCGTAATCTCGCCAAGCGCTGTGATCTGATCGATCACTGTCTGCGCCGCCTCGGCATCTTCGTCCGGATCCGGTTCCGGCGTGCCTTCGTCCGTGAAAGCCACATAAGTCAGCCCGCCATCCGGGAACTGGAATTTCACCTCCGCATTTTCGGCAAAATAGTTTGCAAACGCTTCGGCAAACACTTTATAACCGGCCGTCGTAAAGTGGAGGTTATCCGGAGCAAAATAGATTGCTTCCTCTTCCGCCGTCCAAGCTGCGGACAGCGCATAGATATCGATCATCGGCAGATTCAGTTCTGCCGCGAGTTCCTTCTGCAGTGCGTAGATACCTGCCTGCAGTTCTTTCTCCGTGGGCTTGGACTCCGGACGGTCCGGAGAGGTAGCCATAATAATGGTGGGCGAGGATTCGAGTGCCCGATAAGATGCCACGATCGCCTTCATTGCGTTTTTATAGATGGTCTTGCCCTCTTCGCCGCGCTTGGCCACATGGTTAGCATCATTGGTACCCAGCATCAGAATAACAATATCCGGCTGCGTAACATGGCTGCCAAACCAAGCGTCCATACGCTCATTTTCCATCTGCAGGTTGTTGCCGACGATGGTAGCATTATACTGTGCCGCACAGACACCGGAAACACCGTAATTGCGTACGTTATAGACACCGTCCCCAAATTGTTCCCTGAGGAGAGCGGCAAGCTGATACGGCCAGTTGTCGGTGGAAGGTGTCGTACTGCTTGCACCAAACGTTAGGCTGTCACCGATGCAGGCCACCTGGATCGGCTTTTTAGTTCCGGAAGCCGCCGTAGCCAAAGCAGTAAGACTGTTCTCCAATGCCGCAGCCTCATCCGCCAGTGCGCTACGGACCGATACAGGCAGCGCACGCAGTACCTGCCAAGCTTCTTCCATCTGTGCCTGGGTGGCTCCCGTACCGAGAGCAGCAGCATAAATCGTCTTAAAGCTGCCGGCCAGATCCGCTTCATTCCAGCGGTCTGCCAGCGGTTTCAGGTCGTCGAGCAGCGCCTTTTCCTCCGTCAGCATTGCCTGTACCGCCGGATCCAGCGCAGCATACGCCGTGAGCGCCGCATCCACTTTTGCCTTGTCCCCCGGCAGGAGGACATCCGCATCCAGGATCAGCGCCCCGGCATATTCCGCCATAAAGCGATCCGCCAGATCCTTCGCCGAGCCGGTAAAGTTGACGCTGATGTTATCGAAATAAGAATAGTTTGCTGAGGCCTTCGGCCAGACGAGGGTACTTAGGGCGAATTTGCCTTCATTGAGCTTGACAACCTTTTCATAAACCATTTCTCCGCTGATCCTGGCGGACGCGTCCTGCTCCAGTATAAGGATATCGGTGTGATTATCGCTGTCCATGAGGGTCAGCGAGCAGCTGCTGCCATCCTCAGCATAGGTGAGCACAAAGTGTACCCACTCATTCTCGGCAGGTACCAGCGTGTAGGTAGAACCGTCTGCCTTGATCGCCGCCGCCTCATAATAGCCTTCCTCAGAGGTATAACTCACCCGGCGGACCGAGTAGCTGATATTGGCATCGGTGCGGGAGTTGTGCACATCGGGTGTGGTTTCCCTGCGGAAATAGACCGCTTTATAGTCTTCCGGACCGCCATAGTAGTAAACCAGCATGATACCGCGGGTCCAGTCAACATCATTGAGATAGATATCGCCGCTGATGGAGGCCAGTTTGCGGCCATCCATCTGTGCCCAGATCGTATCGCTGAGAGTATACGCCGGGAAATGCCCCTCGGTAAAGATGTACGTGCTCTGATCCGGATTGTTCGGGTTGGCCGGATTGGCATTCGCCAGCGGCAGAAATACACTTCCGCTGCCGTTGACGCCGGTTTTCACCGGATTTTCAACCGCACCCCAGCCTTCAGCCTCATCTTTGAGCGCAATCCAGTTGTCCGATCCACCCTCAAAATCATCAAAATAGTAGCCACCCTCCAGGGCAAGATCCGAGAGTTTCTCTTTCATGGCATCCAACAGCGCCTTTTCCGCGGTCAGTAGCGTCTTGACGTCATCCGTCAGCGCAGCATAAGCCGTCAGCGCAGCATCCACCGCCGGTTTATCGGCAACAGCCACATCATCAGCCGTTTTCGCAAGGATCTCCGCATGAGCCGCACGGTATGCATTCGCCAGTTCTTCCGGCGTCTCCACCGGAGCGGAACCGCCGGCAAAGGTAAAGGCACTGCTGTCCAGTTTGGCCCACGATACCGCTTCACCGAACAGCCCCACACCAAACCCCCTGGTGGTCAGCAAATCCACATCCGTGGTGGTCAGCGTGAATATCTCTTCTGCACTGGTACTGTTATTCTTCACCGTGATGGTAAGTGTATCGGAAGAGACATATGTAAAGGTCAGGGCAGCGCCAGTGGTAAAACCGGAAGCAAAACCGTTCTGGTTTTTATTCTTGTCCGTTTTATCGGCGACCAGTCCCTTGTTGGTAACCACCTGCGTTGCACTGAAGTCGTCACAGTACAGCACACCGCCGCCGGACTCACGCAGGCGGATGTATTTGTAATTGTCGGCATCCTCATAGTAATAGATGAATGCCATCGTGCGGTTCTGACCGCCCTGTACAAGTGCCTCCAGATCCAGGGAAACCGACTTCAGCCCGGCATCCGGCCAGTCTTTCAACGAGAAAAAAGACGGTTTCTTTTGGTCGGATACCGGCAGAACCAGCTTACCGTTTTCCGTCGATAATTCGCCGGTTCCGATCAGTGTCCCCCAATTTCCGGTGCCGCTGTCAAAGGTATCGCGGATGACCGTCTCGTCATCCGCCGCCGTTACCAGAACACCGGCAGCCGTGGTGAGTAATGTCGCCGCACTAAGCGCTATTGCAAGCAGCCTGGATAACTTTTTGCTTCGCATATCCATCCTCCTTTTGTTTTGTGGCCAGCACTGTAAAAGCCCTTCGGGAGCCAGCCAAAATGCATAGATACATCCGAATATCTTGTCTTCATTATAGGGTTTTTCGTAATTTTTTCACAAGGTACATTTTCTTGACATTGCGCCCGGTTTTCTGACTTTCTGAAAAAATCACCCTGACCGCTTGTCTTCCTTTCCGTCGGGCAGAGCGAAAAACGGCCTGCAAAGACGGAATATATCACGCCAACGCCGTCTTCAGCACGTCATACAGCCGTTTCGCCTCCCGTACTGTATCAGCTTTGGCATTGATGACGATATTTTTCTTTTTCGGCTTGTCTCCGCTTAGCAGTCTTCCCAGCCATAATCCGTTGCCTGGCGAGGTCGACCAGTCACAGAAACGCACCACCTTTTCCGGCGGGCAAATCGCACTGATGGCATCGATCGCATGATACTGCAAATCAATTTCCACGCCGTATATGCCATCAGTATGCAGAAAATCACCGATCACCTCCGGCAGACTGCCGCAGTAATGCACACGGCCGCCGCCAATCGCCTGCATAAAGCGTATATCCTCTCCCCGGATGAATTCGTGATAGATATCCGGCCCCACCATCTGCAGCGAGCAGTCGGAGATGCGGGCAGCGCCTTTCCACAGACCACCCATATCATAGAACCATTCGCTGTCGGTGCTGATCTGGTCTTTAACATGGCGGGTAAACGCTAGCATAAAATCGGTCACCTTCGCCAGCAGTTCCCGCACCGCATCGGGATCGTCATAAAAATCAAATAGGATATCATTGCCGCGGATCAGGTGTGCGGAATTGAAGGGACTCTGAATATCGGGATGCTGGATCGGAATGCCTGCAGGGAGATGCGTTTTGAAATAATCGGTGAACGCGTCCAGTTTCGGAATCCAGCCGTCCTGCATGGTCGGCATCTTCAGCTCCCGGACTGCCTCCGAGGAAGTGATGACCGGTTCACCGGCCGCCGGCAGGCTGTTTTCCAGCACGATAAACGGCGTCCCAAAAGCACCTGCTACTTGGGCGGTACCAAAATTGACCCGTGCCATCGGCAGCTGATCATCACCAATCTCCGCATGCAGCGCGGCATCGGACAGAATCTGTTCGATCATCTTCTGCGGGTCAGCAATCTGATCGGCTATCCGGATGGTTTCCGGATTCGGCACAGTGATCTGTACCAGTGTCTCACAGTTTTCCGGAGCAGTAAACAGCGCCTTATATTTATCCTCCAGCTGTTGATACCGCTCGAGCTGCACATCCGTAAAAAATTTCATTTCAACCGTTCTCCTGTTCTGTTCGCTCTGCCTTTACCGTTACAATCAGTTGCCGCGCGGCGTCTTTGACCTTGAGCGGCACTGCCTCAAGACCGGGGACATGGTTGAAAATCCGTCCCTCGGCATACAGCGAAAGCGGCTGACTCGCCTGAATGGTGACGATGGCGCCCGGCTTGCGGATGATGCAGACGCCGTCCTTCAGAACAACCGGTTCACCGGAAGGAGAAATCACCGGCAGATACAGATCGATATCTCCGCTGTCGTGGGTAAAACGCATGGTTAATGCTCCCGGCGCAAAGGTATACGCCGCCGTAAAATGAACCGGAATCCCATCGGCAAAAGCCCCGTTTTCATCAGCGATTTTTCCGCGGACTTCATAGGCGTTTTCCGCCGTCTGCCGGATCTCCGCAGTTTTGTCCAAGATGCTCGCATGCGTGAGCGTTCCTTCGCCTTTTTGCAGCCGTATGGTCAGCGGTGTATCCACATCACGCAGATGCCGCTGGGTGTTCATGATTTCATAACGAAAATACCGGGACATGCTGGAGGTAAACAGCAGTCCGGCATCCCGGTGATACAGCAGACTGAGTGCGCCGCCGCTGGGATGGCACATTGCCTTTTCCCCGCTGTCGTAGCCGGTGACTGACGCATGCCATTCCAGCGCATGATACAGATGGGTGTCCAATTCAGGATAGTAGGCGGTGCGGTACAATTCCTCAGCCGACGCTTGTGCCGGCTCGCCGTTTTTTTCAATCCATTCGAGCATGGCAGTCAGTCCCTGCGCATGGGTAAAGGTATGGTGAATGCAGGGCGGTTCCCCGACGCGATGCAGATCCCTGCCGCCGTACAGCAAGCCATCGTGCACGCATGAAGCCATATACAAAAGATTGCGCCGTGCCGCATCCGCCAGACGCGGGTCCCGCCGGCTGAGCATGGTATACGCCGCCTGACAGCCGTCCGAGGTGCGGCTGCCCCACATGGTCCACTTGTCCATCCGGGTGCCGAAGCTGTTGTTCCAGCCGCCGTCCGGCAGCAGGAAATTGGCATGCGCCCGTGCTGATTCCAGCGTTTTGTGCAGTACCGTCTCATCATTGGCCGACAAGGCGTAAATAGTCAGCAGGTTGAGACTCTCCTCCACGTTATAACCAATATCCACCGCTACACAGCCTTTTGGAGAGCGGCTTGCCCACTGATGCTCGCCCTCACCGTACAGCAGACCGTTTTCGGTGAAATAGGCAAGCATTTCATGCGCACAGGCACGGCCCTTCTCGCGATAATCCGGATTGTCCAGCAGCCTGCCGCCGATCTCCAGCGCACAGGCTACCCCCGCAAGATAATTGATGTTGCCGGAATGGTTATTGAATCCCTGATACAGATAAGCGAGAGTGCCCTCGACCCGCTCACGCAGCTTCTGCTCCGCTGCATCACTGAGCAGGTCGGCGTAATCCCGCAGGGCCTCGGTAAACGCAATGGCGGAAAAAGCGGTGGTGCCCTTCCATTCACAGACCGTGTCGTTGATCAGGCCGCCGTCCGGACAGGCCATATGATCGGACCAGAAAAGCAGCCGCTCCGCTGCGCGGGCATAGGCAGTCTCTCCCGTCTTACGCGCCATGTACAGCAGCGGATGCACCGCCGAATGACAGCGGCCGTGCACCATCGAGCAGGCAGGACACAGCAATGCGCCGTCGAGACCTGCGGCGTGCATGTCCCCGATCTGGTAGCGCAGCATACCGTCACACAGCTCCTTGAGCAGGGTAAAGCCGGTTTCATACAGTTGCATAAGATAATGATCCATCCTTTCACACGCCGTTGTGCGCGATGATCTTCTGGTATTCCCGGCCGGATGCCTTAATGATCCGCTGCTGGGTTGCATAGTCGGTATAAATCAGTCCGAAACGCTTGGTAAAGCCCTCCGCCCACTCAAAATTGTCCAGCAGCGACCAGTGAAAATAACCGCGCAGGTCGCAGCCCTCCTCGGCCAGCCGCTGATAGCTTTCGAGATAGCGCCGCAGGTAATAGATCCGCTGCGGATCACTCACCTCACCGTCCATCACCACATCCTGACACGCAATGCCGTTTTCGGTAATCATAAAAGGCAGCCGGTATCGTTCGATAAAAAACTTCGGTCCCCAGTACAGTGTGTCGGGTAGGATTGGCCAGCCATTGGCCGTCATCGGCTGATCCATCGGATAGGGCAATGCCTCCGGGCCGTCCTTTCCTGCTTTCACCACCGCACCGTGGTACAGGTTATAGCCGAGGAAGTCGAGCGGCTGGCACATTTCCTTCAGCTCCTCCGGTGTCGCAGGCAAAAATGCTTCTCCCCACACTTCTGCTGTATTCTCCGGGTATCGGCCCAACAGCACCGGATCGATCAGCAGTGACGCCTGGTAGAAGGAATTTTTGGTCACCGCAAAGGTAAATTCCCGTGCGGCAGAGATATCCGCGGGTGAATCGGTTGCCGGAATACCGGGATTTGAGGTTGGTGCGATTCCGATGGCAATCGGCCCGCCGGCCGCAGCGCGCATCGCCTGCACCGCTTTGCCGTGAGCGAGCTGGCTGTGCTTGAGCACCCGGAAACAGTCCCGCTCGGACAGCCGAAGCCCCGGTGCCTGCCGTCCGGTATAATGCCCGATATGGATAAAGCACTGCGGTTCGTTCTGGGTAATCCAGTATTTGACCCGATCAGCATACCGCGCAGCAAGTTTTCCCGCATATTCGGCGAACCACTCCGGGCTGTCCGGATTCAGCCAGCCGCCTTTCTGATACAAGGCATAGGGATAATCCCAGTGGAACAGGGTCAGAAACGGTTCGATCCCGTTTTCCAGCAGACCGTCAATAAACCGGTCGTAATAGTCGAGTCCTTTTTCGTTGAGCCTTCCCACACCATCCGGCATTACCCGCGGCCAGGAGACCGAGAAACGGTGGGCGTTGAGCCCTATCTGCTTCATCAGCGCGATATCCTCCCTGTAGCGATGCACCTGATCGCAGGCAATATCGCCCGAGTCGCCGCCTTTGATCTTGCCCGGCCAGCGACAGAACTCATCCCATACCGAGAGACCCTTTCCATTTTCCTGCACAGCACCCTCTACCTGATAGGCTGCTGTAGAAGCTCCCCAGAAAAAGCCCTCCCGGAATCCTGTTTTGTTCATTGCGGTATCATCCTTTCTGCGTTCCGCGGTCAGTGTTCCGCGGTCAGCTTTTCCACCCAGCGATCAATCACGGCTTGCAGCTGCTCCACTGCACGGGTGACATCCGCCTCATCAGCGTCCGCATTCCACCAGAAGTCATCCTTCTCGGTAAGCTCCGCATGCACCAGTTCCGGCCGCGCGGCGAGGATTGCCTCGGTTTCTCCCCTTCCGGCATGGCCGCCGAAGAAATGGCTATCCAGCATCGCGGGACAAATCTCGATAAAGCCCTGCGGACAGGCTGCTTTTTTCTGCTGGTCGCTCCACCAGCCGTACCCCTGCTCGCGATATGTGCCATACATCAGTTCGTCGGTCACCGCCGCCCTCAGGAAGGCGCCGATATTCCCGCCCTGATGATGCACCAAAAAGAGGATCCGGCCAAACCCCATGCGCCGGTAGTTGCCCACCAGCTCACGACACCAGCGGATAAACAGTTCCACACCGATATCGGTCGTCCCCTGCTCCGGTCCGGAAACCGCATAGCCGGTCGGGCACAGATGCACGGTCGGCGCGACCACCACATCGAGGCGCTTCTCCACCCCGCAGGCCACGGCTTCGGTGATAAAGGAATCTGTGCCCAGCGGCAGATGGTTGCCGTGAAACTCCACTGAACCCATCGGCACCAGCAGCGGCCACTTTTCGTCCACCGCGCGTTTCAGATCCCGCGGAAGCATTTCAGTCAGAAACATACCCTGTTCCCCTTTCAGGCGTATACCCGGATTTCGTAGATTCTGCACGCGGTGCAGCGGTTGACCGGAGGAATCTCCACCCGGATCTCGTCACATATCACTCCGCCCGCCGAATGGACGCGCTGACGCAGGTGATTGCCGGCGACCGTTTCGCTGCCGACCTCTTTTCCCTCCAGCCGGTATACCAGCCGGTAATCGGTGATCAGTTCGTCGGTGATCCTCTTCGGCTGACGGTCCTGGATCCACTTGGAAAGCGACGGCATAATCTCACAGGAAAGGTCGGATTCAAAGGTCAGGCGCACTTCTTTGGGTGTAACCGGCGAGGCGAAGTACAGCCTGAGCCAGTCGCCCGCCGGATTTCTGCCGTCGGAAATCCAGCAGTTCGCGTCCTCCCCGACCATACGGTTCCATCCATTGACCGCCTGCCGGCAGTCGCCTCCCACCGTACAGGAAGAGGCGGTCACCTCCGCCGTACGTGCCAAGTCGGCGGGATCGGTATTTTGTACACCCGGTATGTAGCAGTCATCCCGCAGCAAGATCTGCTGCAGGGCTTTCACGTCCACTTCGGCCGGCCGGCAGCCGGCTTTAACCGCCATCGCCGCAGCGGTGCCCGCCGCCTGCGAGACCACCGCACAGGTACCCATCACTCGCGTGGAGGCAAACGCCCGGTGGGAAGCGCTGATCAGCCGCCCGCCCATCATCAGATTGGGAACATCGGCGGAATACAGGCAGCGGTACGGAATGGAATACACCTGCTTGAGATGGACGGAAAGATCCTCGGTCTGCTCGGTGCCGATACTGGCGAATTTCTCCTGCTGATGGCTGTCAATATGCCAGCCGCCGTATGCCACCGCATCGTCAAATACCCGACCAGCGATCAGGTCCTGTTCCCGCAGCACATAAGCGCCGGTAATCCGGCGGCTTTCCCGCTTGCCCGGCAGAAAGCCCACCCATTCCAGCGCATAATTCTCCGCACCGTGGTTGCCGCCGTTTTTTATGTGATCCCAGATACCGTAGACGATTTTCAGCAGTTCATCCCGCAGTTCTTCGCTGTCGGCAATGGTATCGGTTTTTCCGCCGCCAACCTCCACCCACCAGTAACCGGAGGTAATCTCCTTATCGTGACCCATCAGGTCTTGATCGGTATAATGATTTGCCCAAAACGGCGCTTCAAACGCAACCGGCCGGCCGGTATCCCGTGCGCTGAACAGAATGGAGTTACCCATCGTCACCGCATCACTTTCGGCAACGGCATGTTCCTCGCCGAACACACCGCGCCCCTCGCGTCCGGTCATATACGACGCGCCTGCCAGGAAGGACAGCAGTCCGTCGCCGGTGCAGTCGATGAAGATTTCCGCAGCGAAGCGGAACATCCGCTCGGTGGTCATTTGCTTGGCGATCACTGTGTTCACCTGCCCGCCCTCACGCTCCACCTCAAACATATGGGTGTTCAGATACAGATCCAGGCCGTCCTGATAGCGGGTTTTCTCCCACATGACGGTATCCAGCACCGAAAAGGAATGATTCGGATTACGGTGCTTGTTCTCCAGCAGGATTTCCTCCAGGATGCCGGTCTCCCGCGCATTTGGGCGGGAAGCGTGGCAATTCGCTCCTACGATGTGCATCCGAATTTCAGAGCTTGCATTGCCGCCGAGCACCGGCCGGTCCTGAATCAGCGCAGTGTACGCCCCTGTCCGGGCCGACGCGATTGCCGCACACACGCCGCCAACACCGCCGCCGACCACTACCACATCATAGCGCTTTTCCAATATCTCAGGTTTCATATACCTATCTCTTCCTCCCCACGACAATCAGCTCCATGCGGGTGCGGCCGACGGAGAAATCCGTCTCCAACGCGCTGACACCGTTATCCAGCGGATGCACCGCTGCCGGCACGCCGTCCAACCGTACTGTATCGCCTTCCGCCAGCCGCAGTTTAACGGTTGACCGGGTGTAGCCTTCCAGGATAACCCGGAAGCCTTCCGCCGTACAGTTCCATCCGCTCAGCCGGATGCCGCACGCCTCCGCCAGCTGCCGCACCGGTGCGGCAGCTGTACGGTACACCTTAACGGTGTCCCGTCTGCCGGTCAGCCAGTCAGCCGGAATTTTATGGGTACCGGTCAGCACCTTGCCGTTGATCTCGATGTATTCCGCAAACGGACCACTGCCGTGCATCGCGATGTCTACCGTACCGTCCCGGTAATGTAATCCGTACAGCCGCAGTTCCCGGCCACTGTACGGATAGACCGTCAGCCCGCCGAAATCCGCATCGATGCCAACCACCGCATGCACAGCGGCCTGATAGAAACCGCGTACCGAATATGCCTGCCAAGTGCCGTTCAGGCAGTTCCAGTTATCCAGCGGCGGCGCGGCGGTATCGGCATAGCAGGATATCCCCTCCGGACAAAGCAGCTTTTCCTGCCAGTAGCTCACCCAGCCGATCCACTGTTCCACCCGCTCCGCACGGTCGTAGCGGTTAATCAGCCGTGCATAATATTCCCCTGTCACCGGCCACCAGCAGTGCAGCTGATTGGCGTCACGGTCAAACGCATGACACCAGGCAGGGATCTCCCGCAACCCCGCCGGTGTGACGATATGCCGCTCAAAAAAACCGAGGCAGCGTTTTCCCACCGCGCCGACCAGATCATCACAGAATGCATTTTCCCATTTGATGGCATTCGCATTGAACACGTTTCGTTTTTCAAGGGTCTTTTCATGGATTGAACTGGCAATATAGCCCTTTTCCTCATCGAAAAACAGCGGCAGGAAGTTTTTTTCAATCCGGGCGGCGATGCCGTCCGCCTGCTGCTGCAGCACCGCATCTCCTGCAAGCCCCGCCAAAAAAGCCATCGAACGGGCGGCACAGTAAAACACGGTATTGTTGAAGCCGCTGATATCCTCGCCGGTTTCGTCAAGCAGTGAACGGAAATCCGGAAACAGTGAAGTACCACGGCACAGACCAAGACCGCCGATTTCCTCTTTGCAGATGGACCGAAAAATCCGCGCAGCAAAAGCGTAATACGGACCGATATCTCCGCCGTTCGAAGCATACAGGTACAGCACAGTGATGTACATGCCCTGTGCCGGCTTTCCACAAAAATCACAGGGAGCCATATTCCGCAGGAAAGCATGGGCAATTCCGTGCTCGTCGTCGGCGTAATCCCGGTAAAAATCCAGCAGCTGACGAAGAAAATCCCGTTCACCCCAACAGGCAACCGCGTCGTTGGCGGTCATACCGTCCCAGCCCCATACCCAATAAAAGGTGGTTTTTGCGCGCAGTGCACCGGGGACATCCAGCACTTTCAGCGCCTCATGATACAGTGGTGCCACCGCAAAAAAGTCATTGAGATACGGGTATGGGCTTTCCAGCACAGGCAACCGGTCGGCAAGCGCCGTATAGCGGGTAAGCTGCTGCTGCCAGTCGTCCTCAAAGTCCCGGCGTGCCCGCCGGCACTCCGCCTGGGCTGATGCGCAGTCCTCCCCGACCGACAGCACGAACGCATAGGTTTTCTCCGGAAGCAGACCATTCGAGAACAATCGATTTTTCGGATTACGGTCGCTGCGCTGCGTGGTCAGCGGGAAGGTGGCGCCAATGCATACCGCAACCCCGCTCTCCTCCTCACGGTAGCTGTTGAGATAACCGCTTTCTGTCATCACCCAGGTTCCCCATGTGCGCTCGATCGAACTTTTGAAGCGGGGATCTCCGGTTTTTTGCGGCACAAATGCAAAATCATCGTAGAATTCCAGCCGGAAACGGAAATCCGCCGGCAACCCGGGCGGGGTGTGCAGTACAGCGAACACGCTGTCGCCACGCACCGCTATGCGATAATCGAACCGGAAGCCGCCGCTATCCCACACCGCCTCCATGCCAAAGGGCAGCAACTCTACATGGGTCAGCTGCTGCGGCCAGATTTTCCCTTGTTCTTCCAGGAAAAAGCGCATACCGCCCCAAAAGCAGCGGCTGAACACCTGCACATTTCCCCGGGTCCTGGGACTGAAATACGAAATTGAGCCGATTCCCTCGCCGTCAATCTCGCAAACCAGACGGTTATCTGCCAGAAACCGCGGTGCGCACGGGATACCCGTCTCGCTGATAATCCGGCCGCGTCCTATGCTGTAGTTTTTCATCCGTTTTCCCCCCTTGGCGGTTACGGCAGGGTAATTCTGCCGGTCAGCCGGATATCGTCCGACGCACTGCCAATACCGATTTCCACCGTCCCCGCTACCGGACGCCAGGCATGCACTTTTTCATCATAAATCCGCAGTTCACGCCTGGGCAGCACAAAGCAGCATTTCTGTACCTCACCGGGTCCGATCTCCGGCTTGACAATACCCTTCAGTTCCCGAAACGGTCGTCCGGGCATCCGCACATACAGTTGTGCCGCTTCCCGTCCGGTACGTCCGCCGGTATTCTCCAGCGTAAACCGCAGGCGGAAAGCATCGTTCCCCTCCTCAATCTTCAGCGCAGCGTAGGCAAAGGCGGTATAGGACAGACCATGTCCGAAAGCAAACAGCGGCCGGATGCCCAACGCTTCAAAACCGCGGTAGCCCACCATCATACCGTCGCGGTAATCGCAGTGGGTTTTCCGGTATTCGCCCAGACGGTGGGCCGGACAATCCTGCAACCTCGCCGGAAAGGTCATCGGCAGCTTGCCACTGGGGTTGACCGCACCGCACAACACATCGGCAAGCGCGTTTCCGCCCTCCATGCCGGCATACCAAGTGAACACCACCGCTTTGGCACGATTGATCCACGGCATTGCCACCGGTGAACCGGCCGTCAGACAGATCACCGTACAGGCATTTGCAGACAACAGCGCTTCGATCATGTGATCTTGCTGCGCCGGTAGCGTGATGTCTGTCCGATCCTTTCCCTCCATCTCGCTGTTATGCTCCAGCCCGCCGCAGTAGATGACCATATCCGCTCGGCGCGCCGCACCAAGAATCTCCGCTTCTTCGTATACCGGTTCCTCTTTACATGAGCCGTCCACCCAAAGCATTTTGATAAAATTATCCTCATCGGTCGGGCGGAAGGTCAGGCACAGTTCCAGTTCTTCTCCCGCCCGGCAGACTGTCTCCACCCGCTCGGTGGTTTTCTCTGCACGGCCGGCAAAGTTCAGCCGGCATTCCCCGTTGAGGAAAAACCGTACACCGCTTGTCGCCTCCACCTCAAAAGCATAAACACCGTCCCCCTCAATCGGCAGCACTGCCGTAAAGCGAATAAACAGCTCTGCCGGCTTATGCCCACAGTGCGACGCCTCCTGTGACCAGTGCAGGCCGGGAACATCACAGAATGCCACCTCAAGCGGTTCACCGTCCGCCGAATCACCGAGAAAGGTCTCCATCTTAAAGCCTCGGCAGCCCGCATGTTCATCCAGAATCGCCAGCCGCTCCACCGGGATAGCCTGCGCGTCTTTTGGACTGTTGTCCATATAGATTATGCGGCAGGTGCCACCGAAGCGGCTGCGCAGCCCTTCAAGAGGGGTGATCTCATACAGTGCCTTTACTCCGGAACTGTTGCCGCCGTGACCGTGGCGTTTATCCGCGTTCGGTCCAACCACCAGGATAGAACCGGTTCTCTCCGGCGAAAACGGCAGCAGACCATCGTTTTTGAGAAGCACCATCCCCTGCGCTGCGATGGCATAGGCATTCTGCTGATGCTCCCGTGTATTAAAGGCACCGGTCGGACGCTGCCCGTCCAGTTTGCCAATGCGCAGCATCAGCCGAAGAATCCGCCTGACCTTGTCATCCAAAGCCGCCATAACCGCCGGATCCCTTGCCGCACGTTCAGCAAACGGCCGTGCCAGATAAAACTCGTCATACGGCCGGCTGGTACCCATCTCGAGATCCAGACCGTTTTCAATCGCCTCGTCGGTATCGTGCACACCCGCCCAGTCGGACAGAAACACGCCGTCAAAACCCCAGTCGTCCTTAAGAATTTCCTGTACCAACTCATAGTTGTGACAGCAGTACTGCCCGCGAAAGCGGTTATATGCCCCCATCACCACGAGTGCGCCGCCTTCCTGTATCGCCCGACGGAACCCTTCAAGATAGATCTCGTGGAGCGAAGTGTCGTCGATATCGACATCCACTCTGTTGCGGTCCAGCTCCTGATTGTTAAGGGCGAAATGCTTCAGGCAGGCTGCTGTTCCCTGACTCTGAATTCCCCGAACTGCATTTTTCGCAAGAACGCCGGTCAGATACGGATCCTCGCTGTAATATTCAAAATTCCGTCCGCACAGCGGAGTGCGTATGATGTTGACGCCCGGACCAAGAATGATGTCCTTGCCCCGCCAGCGTGCCTCGGCACCAAGGGTTTCCCCATGCCGTCCTGCCAGCTCCGGGGAAAAGGTTGCCGCGAGCGCAGTACCGGTTGGCAGATAGGTGGCGTAGTCGTCCTCGCGTCCTGCCACACCCCAGACATCCCGCAGCATCTCCTCGCGCACGCCATGTGGTCCGTCCGAGAGGGTCAGTTCCTCAATCCCGAAGCGCGGCAGCGCAGCAACCGAAAACTTGGCATTGGCATGGCACAGCATCACCTTTTCTTCCAGTGTCATCTGCCCGAGCAGGTGCTGTATCTTCTGTTCTTGCTCCTTGTTATTCATGCTTCAATCCTCACTGAACTTGGGGAATACCGCGATACGCAGGTGGGTGAACCCGAATGGCACCAGCTGGATGCGGCAGGCCTCCCCCGCATGCGTGCGCACAAACGCAGCATCCGGCAACGGCGGGGTGAGCTCCAGCGTCTCGACAATTTTCGCTGCGCCGAGTTCCACCATTTTGTCGTCCAGTTTCTCTTCTGCATCCGCTTTTTTCACGATCTCGCGCCGAATGGTTTTCCAGCCCTTCAGGCGACGCGCCGGCAGTTCAACCGATAGCGGCGGTGTCCCCCACCACCCTTTTTCATCGGGAAGGCCACGGCGAATCACCGCATTGTCCAGCGCTCCGGTTACGGCATAATTCCAGTCGCTTTCCGGGGTAACCCGCCAAGCCGGAAAAGCTGCCGTCTGCCGCTTCTCCTCATCGTCACATACCCATCTCTCTGCAATCGGCAGCGCCAGAAGGAACGGACCATAGTCAAAATATATCCCCCCGTCTGCGCTGTCGTGCACTGTGAGTGCCATCGGCAGATTCAGCGTGATTTCATCCCCATCGGCGAACGGACCGGCAAGACGGGCAAACTGCTTTTCCACCCGACAGTCGGCGGTTCGGCCGTTGACCGTCAGCGCAAAATCCCGGCACCAGCCGGGGATACGGAAATACAGCGCAGTTCCGTCCGACATCTGCCCGGCTACCCGTACATGGATCTGCTCGGTAAAGGGATACGTGCCGCTTTCGGTCAGCGTGAACCCGGCGCCCTGGTAAACACCTGCGCCGTAAAGGGGCAGGTATACCCCTTCCTCCCCCTCCATGAACATTCGTGCGGCATAATTCGGAAAAATCCGCCCGACGTTTCCAACACAGCACTCCGGATAATGGTGCGGCTGATAGGCAAACCGCGGCGTATCGCCGAAGCTCTCGATATGAGTGGAATTGCGCGCGGCGCGTACCAGATTCGGAGAACAAAAATACTGGATCGATCGGAATTCCGGCCCGATTGCGCCGAAGGCAGCGTTGAACACCGCACGCTCAATCTTATCGGCATATTTCCCGTCGCCGGTAGCCATCAGCAGATAACCGAGACTCCAGGTATAATCCGCGATATCGCAGGTTTCGTGTGCTTTCAGGCTGTCGTTGCCCAGCGTAAATTCGCAGCTCGAATGCACCCCGTCCGGCAGCATATGCCAGCGGTCAATCTTCTCATAAGCATGTACTGCTGCGTCAAGATAAATCTGACCGCCGCCGTGCATCGCAAAAAGCGCACCGAGTTTAGCCTGCTCGTTGTAGGTCACACCGTGCTGATACGGATTTTTCTCCGACAGCAGCGCCGGTACACTCGAATCGTTATCCGCACTCTCGCGGTTGAATGTCTCATACGCCGAAAAAGCCATCTCCCGCAGTTCTTCGTCTCCAAGCCACGCAGCCGTATTCAGCATTGTCTCGGTGTTGACCACCTCGCGGAACATGGTGTAACCTGAGGTATGCGTTTTATAATGGCGCGCTATCGCTTCTAGGTATGCCTCATCGCCCGTTGCGCTCCACAGCGCGGTCAGTGCCCGGAAATACACCGCGTGCGGCCACTGATTGCGTCGCCCCTGCTCCTTGAGCTCCTCCGGACCGATAAAGCCATCTGGCGCTGCAAGCGCAAGGGAACGGCGAATCTGCGGCATCACCAGCGCATACACCTCATCGTCCCGCAAAAGCGCCGCAAGCCGGACCATCGAATCGATCCAGTAGGCAGTCTGTTCATAAGGCCACCACTCGGCATAGCCGCCGTCGGTTAGCCGTGCTTCCGCCCAGCATCCGCGGTCGTAGGGATAGCCGATCTCCGGCAGATGTCCGGGCATGCCGTTCTTTTCGGCCAGCAGAACCTGTCTGAGCCAGCCCTCCGGCCTTATCTGTGCGAGCATGCATTCTTTCATGCTGTAATAATCATCCTTTTATTCTCTGTTGTGTCCGCTCTTATCCGACCGGGACTGATACCGCAAGTTATCGCCGTACCGCCTGCCTAGTACTCAGCAGATGTGCAGCAATTTCACCGTTTGTGGCATACCAGATATCTTCCCGTCCCGCCAGACGGCGGCAGATAGTTTCCATATACGCCCAGTCAGCATGTGGATCGGATTGCTCGAGTTCATAGGAATGTCCCATGATGTAAAACAGCTGCGGCTGCTGTGCCGGCTGCAGAAAAGCATCGAGCAGGCAATCCATCTCCCTGTCGCAATAGCGGCAGGTCGGAGCCCACGCCAGCAGACGGGGCGGCAGCGCAAACGCATGCGTATACTGCGTGGTGCGCGCATAATCCACCCCCAGACCCTCCAGTTCGAGGAGATGGTCCCCGGTGAATTCCCCGCCGGGATACGCCATCCCGGTCACCGGCATACCGGAAAGCGTCTCCAGTCGATCCATCGAATCGCGCACCGCCTCCCGCAATGTGCCGATTGGCGCACGATGTGTCTCGGTGTGAGAGGCTACCTCCATACCGCGGTAAGTTTCCGGCAGTTCATTCTCCACTACCCGGCGCACCACTGTGTCCGCACCGTAGCGATGGAAGGGTACCTCCAGTCCAAACTGCCCGGTAATCAGAAAAAAGGTCGCTTTCAGCCCGTACTGCCGAAACAGCGCCGCCAGCCGACGGTCGTGCTGTTCACCGTCGTCAAAGCCAAAGGTAACCGCCTTGCGCTTCCCATCCGGGAAGCCGGTGAGTTCCGCCATCGGTTATTCCTCCTCGACCGGCAGACCGTAAAAAGCCAAGATCGGCAGATAGCTTTCCACATCATAGGGCAGGATCCCCGGCGGATTCATTTCCCACGCACCGTGCACCTGTGCACCGTCTCCCGGCTCTCGTTCCAGCTCCAGCGTGATGCGGCTGCCGTTAGTGCCGTATTCGGTCAGTCCAATAAATCCTTTGACGTCCTCGACGCACAGTGGGAACTGCTCCAGCCGGGTCAGATCCAGATTAAAGCGGCCGCAGACGTTTTCAAAATCCACCGTCACCTGTTTTTCCCCCGAATGCCATGCCCGCACAGCATTGGGTGACTCACTGAGCATGCGGCGGTGATACAGCCGGCTAAGCGCCTGTCGTGCGACCCGCTCACCGATGACCATGTTGGAGGCGGCGCTGTTGTGGATTCCATCGCATACCTTCAGATCGACCGATACCGCAACCGACACGCCGGGAATCTCCATCGCAGCCCGTCGCTGTGCCTCTCGGATAAGTGCCCATTCCCGTCCGTGATAGGCGGGATTGTACTTGCCGCAGGTGGCCTTATTGAGCTGCACGGTAAACACCGGCAACTGTCCGTCTCCGAGATCCCGCCGCATATCTGCGACCACCTCGCCGAAGCGCCGTCCATAGGAAACCGCATCCGTCGGATTCGCATCGTTGCAGCCCTGATGCCAGAGGATACCCCGCACCTTTCCTCCGGCCGCCGCCACAATATCCAGCATATTGCGGTACAGCCGGCCATCCTCGTCCTGGTGCCACATCGACAGCGGAGAACCGCCGAGAGCGGTGGGAATCAGACCGATCGGATAGGGAACGAAGCGGCGCAGTGTGCGCGCAAAGCTCAGCCACGGTGAGTGCCCGACCTGTACCGTCTCCTGGTTGACCGGATGCCGGGTGCCGGTATTGTCCGCGAGCGGATGGCTGGCCATATCCCATATGCCGCTGGCACGGAACATATGGATTCCCGGCTCCGGCGGATCAAAAATGGTATCCTTACCAACGCCGACCGCGTTGCTCTGTCCGGCGATCACAAACAAATCCCCCACTCCGATGTGATGGATATTGTCCCCCCGCTTCTCCTTGATCACATCAAAGCGCATACGCGTTTCGATCCGGTACAGTCCACCGGCCGGCACCCTCCTGAGGGTCAGCCGCCAGCTTCTGTCTGCCTGAACGGTGGTACTGACATGCGGGCATACCACCAGACCGGTAGCCTCGTCCACCACCCGCGCGCAGACGAATTCCGAGCCGTTCAGTTCATCGGGATAATACAGATGACCGGCAAGCACAATATCTGCCGCACCATCGGTCTGCTGCAAGATCTGCCAGTTCTGCGGCCCCTCCTCAATGATTACTCCATACAGGTCTCTGTCCGCCATCGCGGCCCCATCCTTTCTTTTTATTGCGCTGTCGCATCCACGTCCACAGTCGGCAGTTCCACGGTCACATCCTCATAGGCAAATGTGTAGCTCTGTGTAACCCGCCGTTCCCCGCGGAAATCATACTGTGCAATGATTGCGGCAAGCCGGCCGTCGCTTACCACAAGCCTCACGGACATGTTGCTGTATTTGCTGTAAGATGCCTCGCTGATGTTCAGCAATTTGAAAAACAGCTTTTCGGTCATACCATCCGCCGGCACATAACCGTCACTGGCGGATACCCAGTCATCAGCCGTCATCGTGGACAGCACAGCAAAATCGAAAGCAGGGCGCAGGGAAAAATCTGCCGCTGTCACTTTAGTCCATTTTCCCGACGGCGCAAACCCCTGCATATCGTCGAGATAGAGTGCGTAATCGGTTCCCTCTTCAGTAAAAAAGTAATATTCGCCGCCGCTTCCGGATTCATAGATCAAATCTCCCTGCTTATGAATAACGGCGAGTTCCTCTACGTGTTCGCCTCTGTCGCCGGCGGACAGATCCTCTTCCAGCCCGTCATCACCGCTCTGCACGGCGGATTCTTCCTTCTCAGCGAAATCGACTGTCATGGTCACCATAACCTGTACCCTATCGTAAGCATCCGCCCGCAGAATATTTTTTAGTTCGCGGCCCGGTGAGAGGCGGAATATCAGCACTGCCGCGATAGCGACGGCCGCAGTCCCCACGGCGAGCAGTGCAATAAGCAGGCTGCGGTCTTTTTGTCCGCCGGCCGGCTCCTGTGCGCCGGATTTGGTTGTTTCTTTCACGTTCCCGTCTCCCTTTTATCAAAAGCTGTCGATCGGCATCAGCAGCGTGCAGGTTGTCCCTTCACCGTAACGGCTTTGAATGGTCAGACCATATTTTTCACCATATATGAGTTTGAGCCGCAGGTTGACGTTACGCATACCGATATGCTTTGCCTGCGGTTTTTCGGAATGGATGTTCTCGATCAACTCATGCAGTTGGTTCTCCTCGATACCCACACCGTTGTCGGTCACCCGGATGCACAAATCATCTTCCTCCCGACCGATCCGGATACGGATCAGACCGCGCCTCTCGGTCAGCTGAAGCAATCCGTGCTGCACCGCGTTTTCCAGAATCGGCTGTATACACAGCTTGAGAATAACCGTATCAAGCAGCGTCTGATCGACCTCCCATACAACATCAAAACGGTTATCACAGCGAAGTTCCAGGATATTTACATACTTTTGGGAAATGTCCACCTCTTCGCTCAGCCGGTGGAACAGGCTGCTGGTGTCCATACTCGACTGGAGCACCGCACCCATATTCAGCACGCATGCCGAAATCGGATTGCCTCGTTTAAGCTGTCCAATGGCAATCCAGTTGATCGCATCCAGCGTATTGTAAATAAAATGCGGGTTGATCTGTGCCTGCAGCGCCGAGACCTGGTATTCCTGCAGCTGTTTGAATTTTTCGGAAACAACGGTATTCAGCTCTTTATTTTTGGAATACAGCTGCCGGAACTTTTCGTTAATGTACACCACCTCGTCAAACCTCTTGTCGTTTTCCTGCGGAACAAAGGTGCTGACATATCGGAGGATCTGCCGGATCGGCAGATACGTGCGCATAAACATAATGATGATAACCCCCGCGGACGCCACCAGCAGCATTAGGCCGATCAGAAGGTTCCGCCGATTGGCATCCCGATAATAGCAATCGTAAAAGGAGGTGTCGGTTACGCTGACCGCATAAAGCTCAAGACTGTCCAGCTTTCGCGATGTCAGCAGCCGGCTCTGTCCACCGAGCCGTATCGGTGATTCTTCTTCCTGCAAACTTGTACTGTTCACGCCGTAAATCTCACAGAAGTTCTGATGCAGGTAATCCCGCCTGCCGGATAAGACGATCCGGCCGTTTTTGTCCACAATGAAGGCCGTCCGCTGTACATTTTCTTCTTCCAGGATCAGTTTGCTGAGATCCGCAGCACTGACACTGACAACCACCGTATTTTCCGCATAACCGCCGCTGTTTGCCGACAGACGGAAATACAGGCCGTTGCTGTTGCCCTCCTGCGCATTCGTATAGATACCGGTGGTCTTTATCATGCCAAGGCAATTCTCCTCCTGAAAACAATTTTCCGGAATCTCCATACCCGGATCAGAAGAATACTGTACCTCTCCATTCCAGACCGCAATAAGCTGCACGTAATCGAGCAGTGTGATACACATGCGCACACGCCCGTTGAGATTGTTGTACCAGTAAATGTCGTCGGGACTGTAGGCATCTCCCGTTTCATTGAGTACCAGTGTGGAAAAATAGGCATTGACTGTCTGTACCTGTTCAAAAGAAGACTGAAGGGTAGCGTTGATCCTGCCCAGCGACTCCATCTCCATAACACCGATTTCCGCTTCAATAGACCGGTTGCTGTTGACCATAATGACAACAAGGGTAATGGTGGTAAACAGTACCGTTACCAGTACGATAAGAGTGAGGTTCCGGACAAAAATCCTGCCCAGGGAGCGAAAACGCTGTTTTCTTTCCTTTTTCCCGCTCATTTCTTTGTAGCCTCTCGTATCATATATTGCTGCGGGGTGAGTCCGATATGTTCTTTGAATATCTGCCGGAAATAGCGCGTATTGGTATAGCCCACCATCTCGGACACCTGGTTTACTGTCTTTTTCCCGCCGGCCAGAAGCTCCTTAGCCTTGTTCAGCCGTACCTTGACCAGATAATCGATAAACTTGCCGCCGGTTTCCTTTTTGAATAGTCGGCTGAGATAGGAGGGATTGAGATAAAACATCTGCGATACGCTGTCCAGTGAAAGCTCCGCAGCAAAATTTTCATTGATATAACGGATAATCTGGAAGATCCGGTTTTGTTCGCTGTCCTCCGTGTTATAGGCTCCTGCCTTTTCGAGGACGTCCCGTCCCTCCAGTGCGTTCAATGAGGCCAATTGCTCAATCTTATACTCACAGGTCATCTGGTAGTTGGCATGCATGCCGCTTTGTATGTCCGCCGCCCATTGTTCCATCAGCCGCTCCGCCTGTTGCACCGTATCGACCGAAAGCAGGCCCAGGAACACCATACAGTTGCCAATAGCGGCAATAAAGTAGATATCCAGTTTGTCGGTTTCCAATTCCCCCATGTCCTGCCAACGTTCCGTGTGACCTGCACCGCCGCTGTCACAGCAAAAATAGGCCACTGCTGCGCGTCGGTTCTCCAGCGGCATACCGGTAAAGAGAAAACTGCGATCCCGGATAATCATCTGCGCCGAAAGCGAGCCGGACAGCATCATAAAAAAATCCTGCCGCCGCAGAGTTCGCATGCGCAGCACATCGCGTGTATGCGCATGAATCCGGCTGACATCTGTATCGATTTCCTGTTGGATCCCCTCGATCGTCTCCAGCAGAACATCGATATCCACTGGCTTGACAATTACTTTTTTCACCCGATAGTCGAGTGCTTTTTGCGCATACTCAAAATCCCGGTAACCGGTGATGATGATCATCCGGGTAACCAGCCTTTTCTCCCAGATATACCGCGCCACATCCAGCCCGGTCCTGACGGGCATCTGGATATCGGATATAACAATGTCCACCTCTTCCCGGCACAGATGGTCAATCACCTCGGCACCATTGGCGTAGATACCGACTATATCAAGTGCGGGACATTCCTCTCTCAGGCATGTCTGTAAGCCTGTCCGTATAAACGGCTCATCATCTGCCAGGATAACTTTATATTTTCGCATACCCCTACTCCTTCTCCTTGCCTCATATAGGTCGGTTATGTATAAAAGTATGCTTTTTGGGAGTTTTGGCAGTGTTGGAAATATCTTCTGCTTTATCT
>ERZ1673747.109-NODE-109-length-144443-cov-27.318448_pt1 | contig 144443 bp, 122 predicted proteins | sample MGYA00580220_ERZ1673747 | MGnify/ENA primary metagenome ERZ1673747 (study PRJEB41218, sample SAMN15661769) | gut metagenome | host: Homo sapiens | place: Canada: London | collected 2015-08-20/2019-03-30 | study: EMG produced TPA metagenomics assembly of...
CACGGAGCCTTGCAAAAGAGGCGATTCAAGCGAATGAATGGGTTTTATATAGGAAAAAATGTGTCGTAAGAGTAGAGGGATATAAGGAAGGTGCTTTTGTGAGCTGTTTTACACTCTACTGTCAGCCCCCCACATCATTTTGGTACGCAAGGTATCGAAAAAGATGTGGTTAAAGCGTTTCACCACCTTAATGCTATAGTCTGCTCTACGGATAGTGAGACGAGTAGTCTCTTTACAGGTTTCACTGCTACCGTCTATTGCTACCAGAAAGTTATGACTACGGCTTTCTACATCTAAAGTAATTTCCCAGTCATCACAGATTACTATAGGCCTTACATTTAAACTGTGTGGGGCGACAGGAGTGATTGCAATCGTTTTGGAGTGTGGAACGATAATAGGGCCACCTACGCTTAATGAATAGGCAGTAGAACCTGTTGGAGTAGCAATAATCAAACCGTCTGCTTGATAAGTAGTGAGATGTGCCCCGTTGATTGCTGTACGGATACTGATCATTGATGAACTGTCTCGTTTCAGAATGGCTATTTCATTGAGAGCATAAGGCGAATTTTGTAAATGTTTATCGTCGCAAAGTAACTGGAGTACACTTCGTTCCTCAACAGTATAATGGTTCTGATAAACCTCTTCAATCGTTTCTTCCATTTCTTCCGGAGATACATCTGCCAGAAACCCTAATCGTCCGGTATTGATGCCTAAAATAGGGATTCCTTTATTGCCTACACGGCGTGCTGCCTTCAGAAAAGTGCCGTCACCGCCAATGCTGATCACCATGTCGGCATCAAAATTGTTTTCATCGAACAAATCATCTGCCTTAACGTTCAGTTTTAAATCGGACTTCAGAAAACGATGAAACTCCCTGCATACGCAGATTTCAGCTCCATGTTTCTCGAGTAATTTGAACAGGGTGGCAGCATGTGAGGACTTCTTAGCTTGGTATGTATTTCCGAAAATGGCAAATTTCATGTTGATAAAAGTTTCTAGTATGTCGCAAATTTGGGATTTTTTTTCGGTATTGCTGTTATCTTATCGCTAATATTTGTACTTTTGCGCAAAACATATGGGTAAAAGCTCCGTATTATATTAAGACATAGAACTATGACTAAATTAAGTGTGAACATAAACAAAGTGGCTACCCTTCGGAATGCCCGTGGGGGAAATGTTCCGAACGTGGTTAAGGTGGCGTTGGATTGTGAGAGTTTCGGTGCTGACGGAATAACGGTTCACCCCCGTCCGGATGAACGCCATATCCGTCGTTCGGATGTGTATGATTTGCGTCCGTTGCTTCGGACTGAATTTAATATTGAAGGATATCCTTCTCCTGAGTTTATTGACTTGGTGTTGAAGGTGAAACCTCATCAGGTGACTTTGGTGCCGGATGATCCTTCTCAGATAACTTCTAATTCGGGATGGGATACCAAGGTTAACTTTGATTTCCTGACAGAAGTATTGGATGAATTTAACGGGGCAGGTATCCGTACATCCGTATTTGTGGCACCCGATGCGGAAATGATTGAATATGCTGCGAAAGCAGGTGCCGATCGGGTAGAATTATATACCGAGCCCTATGCTACTGCCTATCCGAAAGATCCGGCTGCAGCTGTTGCTCCTTTTGTTGAAGCGGCAAAAGCGGCACGTAGATTGGGGATCGGTCTGAATGCCGGTCATGACTTGAGTTTATTGAATCTGAATTATTTTTATAAAAACATACCTTGGTTGGACGAAGTCTCTATCGGTCATGCTTTGATAAGCGATGCACTGTATCTGGGACTGGAACGTACCATCCAAGAATATAAAAACTGTCTTCGCTAATGAATGCAATGCTACTATTAGCCCAAGTGGCTACCAATCTGGCTGACTCCGTTGCATCGGCCAATCCTGTATTGACTCCTGTATCTGCACCGGCAGAAATGAATATGCTTGATATGGCTATCAAGGGTGGATGGATTATGATTGTACTGGCCGTACTGTCTGTTGTCTGTTTCTACATTCTGTTCGAACGTAACTATATGATTCGGAAAGCCGGTAAAGAAGATCCGATGTTTATGGAGAAGATTAAAGATTATATCCATAGTGGGGAGATAAAATCGGCCATTAATTACTGTCGTACGATAAATACTCCTTCAGCCCGCATGATTGAGAAAGGTATCAGCCGTTTGGGACGTCCGGTAAATGATGTGCAGGTTGCTATTGAAAATGTGGGAAATATAGAGGTGGCCAAGTTAGAGAAAGGACTGACGGTAATGGCTACCATTTCCGGTGGTGCACCGATGCTTGGCTTCCTGGGTACGGTAACCGGTATGGTGCGGGCATTTTACGAAATGGCGAATGCCGGAAGCGGTAACATAGACATAACATTGCTTTCAGGAGGTATTTATGAAGCCATGATTACTACTGTGGGTGGTTTGATTGTGGGTATTATTGCTATGTTTGCTTACAACTACCTGGTGATGTTGGTAGACCGAGTAGTCAATAAGATGGAATCCAGAACTATGGAGTTTATGGATTTGCTTAATGAACCTGCACAAAAATAAAGTGCTGAGATAAAATAAAGTGCGTAGCCAATTAGCACATTGACAGATTGGCATCTTGAAGAATTATTTTATGGCATTAAAGCGTCGAGCAAAAATATCACCCAACTTTAGTATGGCATCTATGACGGATGTCATATTCCTGTTGCTTATCTTTTTTATGATAACCTCAACTGTTGTGTCGCCCAATGCGATTAAAGTGTTGTTGCCACAGGGGAAACAGCAAACTTCGGCCAAGCCGTTGACAAGGGTTATTATTGATAAGGACCTGAACTATTATGCAGCGTTTGGTAATGAAAAAGAGCATGCTTTGGGGGTGGAAGAGTTAACTCCATTCCTCCAAAGTTGTGCGGATAAAGAACCTGAGATGTATGTTGCTCTCTATGCAGATGAAACTGTGCCTTATCGCGAAATCGTTAAAGTGCTGAACATCGCTAATGAGAATCATTTTAAAATGGTGTTGGCTACACGCCCGCCGGAAACAAAGAAGAAATGAACATAAAAAGAAAGAGTGAATATATAGGGGCGTTGGGTGCATTGTTGGTGCATGTGGCTATTATTGCTCTTTTGATTCTCGTAAGTTTTGCTATCCCGCATCCGGACGAAGAAGCCGGGGGAGTACCTGTTATGATGGGAGATGTGGATGCTGCTTATGGAAACTATGATCCTTCTACCATGGTGGACGTGGAGGTTTTACCGGAAGAAGTGCCGGCTCCGCAGCCCGAACCGGAAGTGGAGACTGAACAGGAAATGATTACTCAGACCGAAGAAGAAACGGTTGTGGTAAAGCCTAAGGCCGAACCTAAGAAGGAAAAACCGAAAGTGGCAAAGAAACCTGAGAAAACTCCCGAAGAAAAAGCTGCCGAAGCTAAAAAGCTTGCCGAGGAAAAGGCGGAACGTGAACGTAAGGCTGCAGCGGAAGCTGCCAGTAAACGAGTGGCCGGTGCTTTTGGTAAAGGTTCGCAAATGGGGGGAAGTAAAGGTACGGCTACTTCAGGAGAAGGAGTCGAAGGAAGTAAAGACGGTAATTCTTTGACCGGAGCAAAATCCGGAGTCGGAGGGTATGGAACATTTAATCTTGGAGGACGTTCTATAGGAGAAGGTGGTTTGCCTCGTCCGGTATACAATGTTCAGGAAGAGGGACGTGTCGTTGTTTCTATCACGGTAAACCCTGCCGGTCATGTGATTGCTACGAGCATCAACCGATTGACAAATACGGTAAATTCGACTTTACGTAAGGCAGCTGAAGATGCGGCTAAGAAGGCTCGTTTTAATGCTGTGGACGGAGTAAACAACCAGACGGGAACAATTACTTATTATTTTAATTTGAAATAATTAATGCTTAGGGTGCCGCACCCTTAAAAGGCCGGGCGCTCTAAGTTTGTAACATCTAAATGATATAGATTATGGGAACTGTTTATGCATTTTTCGCAGATGGATTTGAAGAAATTGAAGCGCTTACTACAATTGATACATTGAGACGCGCAGGTTTAGATGTCGAAATAGTATCTGTTACTCCGGACGAGATTGTAGTCGGAGCGCATGACGTATCTGTGCTTTGCGATAAGAATTTTGAAAATTGTGACTTCTTTGATGCTGAGCTGCTGTTTTTACCCGGAGGTATGCCGGGAGCTGCCACTTTGGACAAACATGAAGGGTTGCGTAAATTAATTCTTAGTTTTGCAGAGAAAAACAAGCCTATTGCAGCCATTTGTGCTGCTCCGATGGTACTTGGGAAACTGGGACTCCTGAAAGGACGTAGAGTTACTTGTTACCCCAGTTTCGAACAATATCTGGATGGGGCGGACTGCACTAACGAACCGGTTGTAAGAGATGGTAATATTATTACCGGGATGGGACCGGGAGCTGCCATGGAGTTTGCATTGACTATTGTGGATACATTGTTGGGCAAAGAAAAAGTGAACGAACTGGTAGAGGCTATGTGCGTAAGACGTTAAGCTTATGTGTCGGACTGCTTTGATTGTAGCCGGAGGGAAGGGACTCCGTATGGGGAGCGAACTTCCCAAACAGTTTCTTCCCATCGATGGTAAACCTGTATTGATGCGTACGCTGGAAGCTTTTCACCGTTTCGATGAAAAAATGCAGATTATTCTTGTATTACCTCGGGAGCAACAGGACTTTTGGCGTGAACTTTGTGAAGAGCATGGCTTTGATATTAAACATCAGATTGCCGATGGAGGTGAAACACGTTTCCATTCGGTCAAGAATGGATTGGCTCTTGTGAACGGTATCGGTGTAGTGGGAATACATGATGGTGTCCGTCCTTTCGTTTCACAGGAAGTGATTGCCCGCTGCTTCCGGGAAGCAGTAGTCCGAAAAGCCGTCATACCCGTCATTGATGTGGTAGAAACTGTGCGTCATCTCACCGAATCGGGCAGTGAAACCGTAAGCCGTAATGACTATAAATTAGTGCAGACTCCCCAGGTGTTCGATGCAGATCTGCTGAAGAGAGCTTATGAACAGGAATTTACTCCCCTTTTTACAGATGATGCTTCGGTGGTAGAAGCCATGGGTGTTCCTGTCTACCTGGTGGAGGGGAATCGTGAAAATATAAAAATAACTACTCCTTTTGATTTGAAAGTAGCTTCAGCCTTGTTGTAATGTTCGATTTAACTACACGAGACATAAAGTACTTATCCGGTGTCGGCCCGCAGAAAGCTGCGGTTTTGAATAAAGAGCTGGAGATTTATTCATTGCATGACCTGCTCTATTATTTCCCTTATAAATATGTAGACCGGAGTCGCATCTATTACATTCATGAAATAGATGGAAATATGCCGTATATACAATTGAAAGGGAAGATATTAGGATTCGAAACATTTGGTGAAGGACGTCAGAGGAGGCTGTTGGCGCATTTTTCGGATGGTACGGGAGTGGTTGACCTAGTATGGTTTCAAGGTATAAAGTATGTTACCAATAAATATAAACTTCATGAAGAATACATTGTTTTCGGTAAGCCAACGGTGTTTAACGGAAGAATCAATGTAGCCCATCCCGATATAGATAGTCCCGCCGATCTGAAATTGTCGTCAATGGGACTTCAGCCCTATTATAATACGACGGAGAAGATGAAGCGCAGCTTTCTTAACTCCCATGCGATTGAAAAAATGATGGCAACCGTTATCGGACAGATTCAGGAGCCTTTGTCCGAAACACTTTCACCTAAACTGATTGCCGATCATCATTTGATGTCTTTGACGGATGCATTGCGGAATATTCATTTTCCTTCTAATCCGGAATTGTTGCGAAAAGCACAATATCGTCTTAAGTTTGAAGAACTCTTCTACGTACAACTCAATATTCTGCGGTATGCCAAAGACCGGCAACGCAAATATCGCGGCTATGTTTTTGAAACGGTAGGAGAGATTTTTAATACGTTCTATTCAAAGAATCTCCCTTTCGAATTGACAGGCGCTCAAAAGAGAGTTTTAAGGGAGATCAGACAAGACGTAGGGTGTGGAAAGCAAATGAACCGGCTATTGCAGGGAGATGTTGGAAGTGGAAAAACATTGGTGGCATTGATGAGCATGTTGATGGCACTGGATAATGGATTTCAGGCTTGCATGATGGCGCCTACCGAAATTTTGGCTAACCAACATTACGATACCATCAGAGAACTGTTGTTTGGGATGGATGTAAGGGTGGAGTTGCTGACAGGCTCGGTAAAAGGCAAGAAACGGGAAGCTATTCTTACGGGACTCCTGACCGGAGATGTACACATCTTGATAGGTACCCATGCCGTGATTGAAGATACTGTAAATTTTGCTTCGCTGGGATTGGCTGTCATCGACGAACAACACCGTTTTGGAGTGGCACAACGTGCCCGCCTGTGGAGTAAAAGTGTTCAGCCACCTCATGTGTTGGTTATGACTGCTACTCCGATCCCACGTACATTGGCTATGACACTTTATGGTGATCTGGATGTTTCGGTTATAGACGAATTACCTCCCGGCCGTAAGCCGATTGCTACGATTCACCAGTTTGATAACCGTAGAGAAAGTTTGTATCGTTCGGTACGGAAACAGATAGAGGAAGGCCGTCAGGTTTATATTGTTTATCCACTGATTAAAGAGAGTGAAAAGATTGATCTAAAGAATCTTGAAGAAGGATATCTGCATATCTGTGAAGAGTTCCCCGACTGTAAGGTCTGCAAAGTGCATGGCAAGATGAAGCCTGCTGAGAAGGATGCACAGATGCAACTTTTTATTTCGGGTGATGCGCAGATCATGGTAGCCACCACAGTAATTGAAGTCGGTGTGAATGTGCCCAATGCTTCGGTGATGATTATCGAGAATGCCGAACGTTTCGGACTATCCCAGTTACATCAGCTACGTGGGCGAGTGGGGCGTGGAGCTGATCAGTCTTATTGTATTTTAGTTACTACGTATAAACTTACCGAAGAGACCCGGAAGCGGCTTGAAATTATGGTGCGCACCAATGACGGATTTGAAATAGCCGAGGCAGATCTTAAACTACGCGGTCCCGGGGACTTGGAGGGTACGCAACAAAGTGGCATTGCTTTCGACCTGAAGATCGCGGACATAGCCCGTGACGGACAGCTTTTGCAATATGTGCGCACTATTGCTGAAGAAATAACAGATGCCGATCCTGGCGGAGTATTACCGGAGAATGCGATTTTGTGGCAACAGTTGAGAGCATTGCGCAAGACGAATGTTAACTGGGCTGCTATTAGTTGAAAAACGGTTAAACATGTAGCTTTTTTACATAAATATGTTGCATAACATATTTTCTCTTATTCCCTTTATTTACGGTTGTTTGGAGAAATATTTCTTTAATTCCATGCCTTACTCTTATAAAAAATAGTTAAGAACATGCCTTCTGTTTCGTCTGGAAATGCTATCTTTGGGGGAATTTTTAAATAAATGAGCACTTTAACCTTTTGAAACTGTACGTTATGATGGAAAAAACATTAGTCATTCTGAAACCTTGTACCCTTCAGCGGGGGCTGGTTGGCGAGATCACTCGTCGTTTTGAGCGTAAAGGATTGCGTTTGGCAGGAATGAAGATGGTGCAGTTGACTGATGAAGTGTTAAGTGAGCATTATTCACACCTTAGTTCGAAACCATTCTTTCAGCGAGTGAAAGATTCCATGATGACGGCTCCCGTTATCGTTTGTTGTTTTGAAGGTGTGGATGCTATTCAAGCCGTTCGTGCATTGGCGGGACCAACCAACGGACGTCTGGCAGCGCCGGGGACCATTCGCGGAGATTACAGTATGAGTTTTCAAGAAAACATTGTTCATACCTCTGATTCGCCTGAAACCGCAGCTGTCGAATTAAACAGATTCTTTAAACCGGAAGAAATATTCGATTACAAGCAGGCTACTTTTGATTACCTGTATGCGAATGACGAATATTGATTGAATTGAATTAACAAGACGAATGAATTTCAATTGCATTAAAACAGTAATGATTGCCGCTGCGGCTATGGTCAGCCTGAATTCTTTTTCTCAGGATTTGATTGCCCGTCAGGCACCGATTGACAGAAAATTAAAAAGTGTAGATTCATTAGCATTGCAGAAACAGATCCGTGCAGAACAATCTGAATATCCTGCGTTGAGTCTATATCCTAATTGGAACAACCAGTACGTACATGCTTACGGAAAGGATGCTATTATTCCCGATTCTTATACGATCGATCTGACCGGCTTCCATATGCCTACTCCGAGTACCCGTATTACATCTCCTTTCGGTCCCCGTTGGAGAAGAATGCACAACGGACTTGATATCAAAGTGAATATTGGCGATACCATTGTCGCAGCTTTTGACGGAAAGGTACGTATTGTGAAATACGAGCGTAGAGGATATGGTAAATATGTCGTTATTCGTCATGACAATGGTCTGGAAACTGTATATGGCCACTTATCTAAACAGTTGGTAGAGGAAAATCAGTTAGTGAAAGCCGGGGAGCCGATCGCTTTGGGTGGAAACACCGGTCGTTCGACAGGATCTCACCTCCATTTTGAAACACGTTTCCTGGGTATTGCCATCAATCCGGCATTGATGTTTGACTTCCCGAAACAGGATATTGTTGCAGATACATATACGTTCAGAAAAACAAGAGGTTACGAACGTAACAGAGCCGGTTCTCACGATACTAATATAGCATCGGACGGTGAAATCAGATATTACAAGGTGAAGAAAGGCGACAGTTTGTCCCGAATTGCTAAATTGCGTGGCGTTTCCGTCAGCACACTTTGTAAGTTGAATCGTATTACTACAAAGACCACACTTCGTCCGGGTCAAGTATTGCGCTGTTCATAATAGTTATACTACATAGTCGGAAGAGGGCACTTTAATATAATTTAGAGTGCCCTCTTTTCTTTTTACTTTAATTATTGTTACCTTTGCACACTATTTGTAAGGAAATGAAAGATACCAAGCAACAATTTGAACATGTCATTGCTTTATGCCGTGACCTATTCTCTAAAAAACTGCATGATTACGGTCCTGCATGGCGTATTTTGCGTCCTGCTTCCGTGACCGACCAAATATTTATCAAGGCCAATCGTATTCGCAGCATTGAAGTAAAGGGGGTGACTCTTGTCGATGAGGGAATCCGTTCCGAGTTTATCGCTATTGTCAACTATGGTATTGTCGGGTTGATACAGTTGGAACTGGGATATGCAGAGTCTGCTGATATTACAGTGGAAGAGGCATTGGCTCTTTATGACAAGCATGCGAAGGAAGCATTGGAATTGATGCTTGCCAAGAATCACGATTACGATGAAGCATGGCGGAGTATGCGCATCAGCTCATATACCGATTTGATATTGATGAAGATTTACCGTACCAAGCAGATTGAGAGTCTTGCCGGTCAGACATTGGTCTCGGAAGGCATTGATGCCAATTATATGGATATGATTAACTATTCTGTTTTCGGATTGATTAAGATAGAATTTGAAGGATAGAGAACTACATATTATTCAGAAAGTATGGACTAACCTGTGCCGCTTTGCGCTGGCAGGGGTGTTTATCTTTTCAGGATTTGCGAAGGCGGTCGATCCATTGGGTTCGGAGTATAAAATACAAGACTACCTTGATGCTTTCGGTATGGGGACATGGTTCCCGGCTTTTTTTCCATTGCTGGCAGGTATTGTTTTATCAGCCATTGAATTTTCGGTAGGTATCTTTTTGTTTTTTGGCATCCGGAAAACGACTGCTACATGGTTGGCTTTGTTGCTGATGATTTTTATGACACCGCTGACCCTGTATCTGGCTTTAGCTAATCCGGTGTCTGACTGCGGCTGTTTTGGTGATGCATGGGTCTTGACCAACTGGCAAACGTTCTGGAAGAACATTATTTTGTTGATAGCTGCAATTTCCGTTTTTAGGTGGAAGCATCAGATGATTCGCTTTATCAGTGCCAAAATGGAATGGCTCGTATCTCTATATACTTTTCTATATGTGTTTGCGCTTTCGTTTTATTGTTTGGGAAACTTGCCGATATTAGATTTCCGTCCTTATAAAATAGGAAAAAACATTCCGGAAAGTATGGGTGTTCCGGAAGGAGCAAAGCCTACGGTGTACGAGAGTGTGTTTGTACTGGAAAAAAATGGCGAGAAGAAAGAATTTTCTTTGGAGAATTATCCGGATAGTACCTGGAAATTCATTGAAGCACGGACCATTGTAAAAGAAAAGGGCTATGAACCTTCTATCCACGATTTCTCGATGACCAATCTTGAAACGGGTGAAGATATTACAGAGGAGGTATTGTCTGATAAAAACTATACGTTCTTATTGGTGGCTCATCGCATAGAAGAGGCCGATGACAGTAATATCGACCTGATCAATGAGATTTACGACTATGCGGTGGAACACGGATATGGCTTTTACTGCCTGACTTCTTCGTTGGATGATCAGATAGAACAATGGAAAGATAAAACAGGTGCGGAATACCCTTTCTGCCTGATGGATGATATTACGTTGAAAACAATGATACGTTCCAACCCCGGACTGATGTTGATTAAAGAAGGTACTATCCTTAATAAATGGAGTGATAGTGAGCTGCCCGACGAATATGCTTTGACTGACAAACTGGAGAATCTGGAATTGGGAAAACAGAAAGAAGAAAGTGATGTGCATACGATTGGGTATGTGCTCCTTTGGTTTGCTATTCCTTTATTGATGGTTCTCGGTGTCGATATATTGGTGGTGAAGCGTTTGGAAAAGAGGCGGAAAAGAGCTGCTGAAAAAGCTGTCGAAAGAGCTGCTGAAAAAGCTGTCGAAAATTCAAAATCCTCTTCTGAGGCGTAGATGAATAATAGAATTGAAAATTTATTAACCCTTTTAATAAAAAACAAAATGAGAAAGAACATTGTTGCAGGAAACTGGAAAATGAACAAAACCCTTCAGGAGGGTATTGCTCTTGCAAAAGAACTGAATGAAGCTTTGGCTAACGAAAAGCCTAACTGTGATGTCATTATCTGTACTCCGTTTATTCACCTTGCTTCTGTTACTCCTTTGGTAGATGCAGCTAAGATCGGTGTAGGTGCTGAGAACTGTGCTGACAAAGAATCCGGAGCTTATACAGGTGAAGTATCGGCTGCTATGGTAGCTTCTACCGGTGCTAAATACGTTATTCTGGGTCACTCGGAACGTCGTGCTTACTATGGTGAAACGGTTGAGATCCTGAAGGACAAAGTGAAACTGGCTTTGGCAAATGGTCTGACTCCGATTTTCTGTATCGGTGAGGTTCTGGAAGAACGCGAGGCTAACAAACAGAACGAGGTTGTTGCTGCTCAGTTGGCATCTGTATTCGATCTTTCGGCGGAAGATTTCTCTAAGATCGTTCTGGCTTACGAACCGGTTTGGGCTATCGGTACCGGTAAAACAGCTTCTCCTGCTCAGGCTCAGGAAATCCATGCGTTCATCCGTTCGGCTGTTGCTGAGAAATACGGAAAAGAAATCGCTGACAACACTTCAATCCTTTATGGTGGTAGCTGCAAACCTTCTAATGCTAAAGAACTGTTTGCTAATCCTGATGTTGACGGTGGTCTGATCGGTGGTGCTGCCCTGAAAGTTGCTGACTTCAAAGGTATCATTGACGCATTCAATTAATTAAAATTGGGGGTTAAAAGCCGGAGAATAGTAATTTGCCGGTTTTTAATACCCCAATTCTCAATCTTATAAATTTATGAAGAAACTGGGTTTACTTTTGTTCTTGTTTGTTTGTGCTGCGGTTGTCCGGGCTCAAAGCAATATCGTGAAAAGTCTGGAACGTAATGTACCGGGGCAAGGGAAAGTAACTATTCATCAGGATTCCCGCATCGAAGCTTTGCTGGGAACTGCCCGCACCGGCACAGGAGAGCAGACTGTTATAAAGTCGTCCGGTTATCGGGTGCAGGCTTATGCCGGTAATAATACCCGCCAGGCCAAGAATGAAGCCCATCAGGTAGGTACCCGTGTCAAGGAGTACTTTCCCGAACTTTCGGTTTATACTTCTTTCAATCCTCCCCGGTGGTTGTGTAGAGTCGGTGATTTTCGCAGCATCGAAGAAGCTGATGCCATGATGCGTAAGCTGAAAGCAACCGGTGTGTTTAAAGAAGTCTCTATTGTTAAAGATCAAATTAATATTCCTCTGTAATCATGTTAGAAAAAGAAGAAATCATTTCTCCGGCTTTGGAAGATTTAAAGAATCACTATCGCAGTATAATTACTTTGTTGGGCGAAGATGCTGAACGGGAAGGATTATTAAAAACTCCCGAACGTGTAGCTAAAGCCATGTTGACCTTGACCAAAGGCTACCACATGGACCCGCATGAAGTTCTTCGTTCTGCCAAGTTTCAGGAAGAGTACAGTCAGATGGTGATTGTGAAGGATATAGATTTCTTCTCACTTTGCGAACACCACATGTTGCCTTTCTATGGCAAAGCTCATGTAGCTTATATACCTAACGGATATATCACCGGATTAAGTAAAATAGCCCGTGTGGTCGATATTTTCTCTCATCGGCTGCAAGTGCAGGAACGGATGACGCTGCAAATTAAAGAGTGTATTCAGGAAACGTTGAATCCGCTGGGCGTAATGGTCGTGGTGGAAGCCAAGCATATGTGTATGCAGATGCGCGGAGTGGAAAAACAGAATTCCGTAACTACTACTTCCGACTTTACAGGAGCTTTTAATCAGGCTAAGACCCGTGAAGAGTTTATGAACCTGATCCGCCAGAGATGATAAACTCGGAGTTTTGATATTATACAGAATAATAACTATTTATTTCAATTACTTATATTTTAGTTTGGTTATATAGTTATAGTTATCTATTTTTGCCGCAGTAAGTAATACTTCGTAGCAAAAATCTATGTCAGCTACTATCAATGATTTAGCTTCATTTAATAAGTTCTTTACCGAGAATCAACATCGGTTTATCCGATTTGCATGGACTTACACCCGTGACGAAGTTGTGGCGGAAGATATTGTTATGGAGTCTCTGATGGCTTATTGGGAGAATCGGGATCATATGACTCCGGAAATCAATCCGGCTGCCTATGTACTTACTGTCGTAAAAAATAAATGTCTCAATTATCTGCGCCATTTACAGTTGGTTAATGACGTTTCTGACCGTGTCGCCTCACATTCTGAGTGGGAGTTGTCCAATCGTATTGCCACACTGGATGCCTGTGAACCCAATGCATTGTTTGCCAGTGAAGTGCAGGATATTATCGATCGTGTTATTTCCCGTTTATCTGCTACTACCGCCCGAATTTTTCTTTTAAGCCGTTACGACAACAAGTCCCATAAAGAAATTGCTGAAATTATGGGAATGACCGTGAAGGGAGTCGAGTTTCATATCTCTAAGGCTACCAAAGAGTTGCGTGTTGCTTTAAAAGATTATCTTGTCCTTTTTCCTTTCTTATGTGACTTTCTGTCCCGAAATTAAAAATAAAAAGAACTTTTTTACTAGGGGGATTAATTGTTGGCGTGTTATTATAATGAATGCAATTAAGACCGACTTATGAAAATAGAAAAAGAAATATTATATCGATATTTTAATGGAGACGCTACTCCGGAAGAAGAGCATAAAATCCGGCAATATCTTGAAGCTTCGGATGAAAACTGGAAAGAGTATTTGCGTGAGCGAAAGTTTTTCGATACCATTATATTGAAAGAACAGGTTGTGTCTGAGGAGAAACAGATGAAGCGCAGGCAGCTGATTCGGAAGATAAGTCTTGAATGCCTGAAGGTGGCCGCAGTTTTGTTGATTGCTTTTGGAACGGCATTTTTCTGGAACAATCAGTCCGAGAAGCCCGCAACTAAAAGTGTGGTAAATACTTTGAAGGGACAAATGGCCAATATAACCTTGCCCGACGGAAGCCGGGTGTGGCTTAACTCGAATACGAGAATTGAGTATTCGCAGCATTTTGATGATAAAAGAGAAGTGCAGATTGACGGAGAGGCTTATTTCGAAGTCGTACGGAATACCGGAAGACCTTTTATTGTTTATACTCCGGATGACGAACAGGTAGAGGTACTGGGTACTAAATTTTATGTAGAAGCATACTCAGGTACAAAGAAGTTTGAGACTGCACTGATAGAAGGCAGTGTTCGTGTCAGGGCAGCTAACTCCCAGTTCATATTGCAACCCTCTTATAAGGCAGTGCTGAAAGGAGGCAAGATGAGTGTAGAGAAGATCACTGATTTTGATATTTATCGTTGGCGTGAGGGACTGATCTGCTTTAAAAACAGACATTTTTCTGAAATACTGGAAGAGCTCAAAAAGTATTATGGAGTCCATATCCGGTTTGACGTAGCTAAAATAAATAACCCGGTGCTGACTGTTAAGTTCCGCTTGTCTGACGGCATTGAATATGCGTTGCGGGTTTTGCAGAAAGATGTGAAATTTAAATATGTGCGGAATGATGAAGAAAACACATTCGTTATAAAATAATTTGTTTAACCCTTAAAAACATACATGCAGCCTATGGAAAACACTTATTAAATCTAACCTGAAATAAAAAAGCCGGCAGGTACTGCAATACCTGCCAGCTAAAAGGAGAAACATTCTTCTTTTCCCTAAAAAGAAAAATATTAATCGAATTTATAAAGCAAAGATATGAAAAATACTCGTTGCACGGATTTTTGTGTACCTAAAAATTCGTCTATCAAACAATTATTAAAAACTATGAGAGTCACTATATTCTTACTTTTCTTTTGTGTGTTCAGCACAATCGCAGGTACTGTCAATTCTCAAAATGCCAGGGTATCGATACATAAAACCAATGTCCCTTTGGAAGAAATACTTAATGAGATCGAACATCAGACAGATTATTTATTTATGTATTCGAATAACATTGATGTGAAAGAACGTACTTCTATCCGCGTTTCGGAGAAACCGGTCTCGGAAGTTTTAAAGAAGTTGCTTGGAAACAAGATTGCTTATGAGATGGAAGGCATGCACATCATTCTATCAGATAAGAGAGAGAATCAAACTGCAATTGCCCAGCAGGCGAATAAGATCCAGGTGAAAGGTAATGTTACAGATATGGCCGGTGAACCTGTCATTGGCGCCAGTATATTGGAGAAGGGAACTACCAATGGTATCGTAACCGACTTCAACGGTGATTTCTCCCTGAATGTAAATCCCGGTGCCGTGCTGGTGGTTTCGTATATCGGTTACTCTGCACAAGAAGTAAAAGTCATCCCCGGGAAGGTGTTGAAAATAAAGATAAAAGAAGATGCGGAGTTGTTGGATGAAGTTGTTGTAGTGGGTTATGGAACTCAGAAGAAAGTGAATCTGACAGGTGCTGTGGAGACTGTCGATGCGGATGTCATCGAGAACCGTCCGATACGCAGCGCGACCGATGCCCTGCAAGGCACCGTATCCGGATTGACGGTAACTTCGGGTACAGGTAAGCCCGGAGAGTTTGCCTCTTTTAAGATACGAGGCAACACTTCTGTGAACAGTGCCGGCGCATTGGTGATCATTGATGGAATGCCGGGAGATATCAATACGGTAAACCCACAGGATATTGAAACAATCTCGGTTTTGAAGGATGCCGCTTCTGCCGCTATCTATGGTGCAAGGGCTGCGGAAGGAGTCGTGCTTGTCACTACTAAGAAAGGAACTTCGGAGAAAGTGAAAGTAGAGTATACCGGAAACTTCTCTTTCAATACTCCTACACGTCTGCCCGAAAGCAATACAGGACTGGATCATGCATTATTATCCAATGTCGCGTTTACCAATGCCGGACTGGCCGTTCCTTTTTCTCAAAAGGCAATCGATGCCATTAAAGATCCGAATACGATTGCCATCCCCAACGGTAAGGAGTGGACATACACTTCGGATATGGACTGGATTGACCTGATGATGGACCATAGTTTCCAGCAAACTCATAATTTAACCATTTCGAAAGCTTCTGATCGTTTGAAATACCTTTTCTCTATCGGTTGGCTCGATCAGAACGGAATGTTCTCTGAGTATGGGCCGGACAATTATGACCGGATTAATCTCCGTTCCAATATCAGTGTCGAGTTGATCAAGGACAAACTGTCACTGGACAGTCGCATCAGCTATTCACGTGGAGTGAATCTTTATCATGCTGCCGAGGGTTCCTGGTCGATTCCTTATATCACCTTTATACAAGCGGGTCCCAATATGCCTGTTTATGATCCCAACGGAAATTATTCGCGGCATCGTATGCAATTGAATCCGATACAGGCTCTGAAGGAAGGTGGCGAAGGGCGTACTCGCAATCAACGTATCGAGGGAGTATTTACTTTAGAGTATAAACCGGTGAAAGGTCTTTCTCTCCGGGCCGTAGGAGGCGCCAATATTTTGGATGGACAGAAGAAAGAATGGCGCAGAGCTTACGGAAAATATGGAGTGGATGGTTTGATTTCAACAGCTTTTGGCCAGAAAAGCCCGAACTCGGTTACGCAGAACAACTCCCATCGACAATATCTGACCGGACAGTTGATTGCCGAATACAAAGGGGTATTTGGAAAACATGATATCAATGTTCTCGGCGGATGGTCGGCAGAAGAAAACCTGTATGAAGATCTTCAGGGAAAGCGTACCAATATTGTCGGCAATGAACTGCCTGCACTGAATCTGGGAGATACCGACGGATGGTCGAACGCCGCTGATGAAAATGAATGGGCGTTGCTCTCCGGATTTATGCGTGCAAGCTATGCTTTTGCTGCCAAATATCTGGTAGAAGTGAATTTCCGTGCGGATGCTTCTTCCCGTTTCTCAAAGAAAAACAGGTGGGGAGTGTTCCCTTCGGCATCTGTCGGATGGAGAATCACAGAAGAGAAGTTTATGCAAAATCAGCACATCTTTGATAATCTGAAATTGCGTGCTTCGTGGGGACAATTGGGTAACCAGAATGGATTGGGGCTATACGACCACATTGCCAGCTATAACATCAATGGATATTATCCTTTTAAGTCGGAATTGGGACAATGGGCGGTTATCTCGAAATTGCCTTCAGAGTCCAGAACCTGGGAAACTGTAGAGGTGAAAAATATTGCTGTCGACATGGCATTCCTCAGAAACCGTTTGACTGTAACGGGTGAATATTTTATTAAGAAGAACAAAGATATGTTGGTCAGCATCGAGATACCCAGTATAATAGGTATCGATGTGCCCACAGGAAACTACGGAGAACTTAAAGTAAAAGGCTGGGAAGTTACGGTCGGATGGCAGGATAAGATTAAGGATTTCTCTTACGGAGCCCGTTTTAATTTGTCGGATCAGAAAGATAAGCTGGTGGATTATGGTGTAGAATACAATGGTTTTGTGGCCGGTGTCAATCAGAAAGTGCAGGGGTATTCCTTGGGGTCTATCTTTGGATACCGTACGGACGGGTATTTTACTTCTGAAGAAGAGGTGAAGAATTCGGCTGCCTTCAATAAGGCCATTACAGGTGTGGGAGATATTAAATACATCGATAAAGACGGCGACGGAAAGATTTCGGCTCCCAATGATCTGGAATATCTGGGAACTACGACTCCCCGTTATACATTCGGGTTGAATCTGACTGCCGCATGGAAAGGATTCGATTTGGGAGTGTTATTGCAGGGGGTAGGCAAAAGAAATTTTTATCTGTCGAGCGAAGTGATGAACCCGTACTACGCTACCTGGAATAACTTCTCGTATAAAATGCATAATGACTATTGGACTCCAGAGAATCCCAATGCCGCATTCCCCCGCTATTACGCCGGTGCCAATCATAATTACCAGATATCGGATCATTGGCTGCAGAATGCCGCTTATGTTCGTTTGAAGAATCTGCAATTGGGCTATACGATAAGTCCGAAGCTTACTAAGTCATGGGGGATTCAGCGTTTGAGAGTCTACTTTAGCGGTGATAATCTTTGTGAGTATAGTAAACTGAACGATAATTTCGATCCGGAACTGTCTGATATTAACGGATATGTATATCCTATTATGAGAAACTTTTCTTTTGGAATCAATGTGACACTTTAATTCTTGGAGTAAGATGAAAAATATATATCTTTTTTTGTTAAGCGTAGTAATTCTTTGCAGCTGTAACGATTTCTTGGATCGTGAACCTAAAACAAATTTGTCTCCCGGCAGCTTCTGGAAGTCGGAAGAAGATTTAAGATTGGCAGCGAACGTGTTTTACCAGAATATGAACCGTTCTTATACGCTGGATAATCAGAGTGCCGACGGTTTTGCCAATGTAGGAAACCTGGTAAGTTCCGGAACACACGCTCCAGGCAATACTGATGGGATATGGACCACAGCCTATAAACAGATACGACATGCTAATAATTTTCTGGAGAATTATGAGAAAGCTGAGGTGAGTGAGGCCACAAAGAACCGTTATGCAGGTGAAGCCCGTTTTTTCAGGGCATATTTCTATTTCAATCTGGTGAAGCGGTTTGGAGATGTTCCATACGTATTGCGTACACTCGATATGGACTCGGAAGAGCTGATGGGACCGCGTGTACCCAAAGAGCAAGTGATTGCAGGCATCATAGAAGACCTGGAGTTTGCCGAAACACATATTCCACTGAAAAGTAAGTTGCCTACAGATGTAGGACGTTTGACTAAAGGAGCCGCTCAAGCCATGCTTGCCCGTGTGGCGCTTTATATCGGTACCTGGAATAAGTTTCATGGTAGCGGAGAGTATAAGAGCTATCTTCAAATAGCTAAAGAAGCCAGCAAGCGACTGATTGACTCTAAAGAATATTCGCTGTACGCCGATTACCGTAATCTGTTTTTGCTTCCGGGCGAAGATTCGAATGAACATATTCTGTCATTTCGTTATTCTGCCGAAGCCGATACGTACAATCCCCGTATCCGTGCTACAATAGCCGACTTGTCTCATAGTCCGACGAAGGTATTGGCTGATGCTTTTCTTTGCAAAGACGGACTTCCTCTTGAGAAGTCGGCCTACCGGGTGGAATATCTTCCTGCGGGAAAAGAGTTCGAGAATCGTGATCCTCGCATGGCATTGACTATCTGGAAACCCGGCGATCCTTTTTTAGGCAAACCGTTTGTGCCTAATCTCACGAGCCAGACACGTACCGGATATATGTTTAAGAAGTATGGCGACGAGGAGTCTTACTCTAACATGAAGTCGCGGATTGATGAGATTCTGATTCGTTATGCAGAAGTATTGCTGACCTTTGCCGAAGCCAGTTTCGAACTGGACGACCGGATTTCCGATGAAGATTTGAACCTCTCTGTCAATGCACTCCGTAATCGTTTCGAGGGAGATCCTAACCGGCTGCCGGATCTGACCAATGCTTTTGTAGCAGAACACGGGTTAAGCATGCGTGATGAGATTCGCCGTGAGCGCAGAGTGGAGCTTGCCGCCGAATCGTTCCGTTATGACGATATCATTCGTTGGAAAACGGCAGAAACGGAGTTGCCTGCCGCTATCTTGGGTGCCAAGTTCGATCCGGAACTCTATCCGTCCACAGTTCCCGGTAAAGATGTCATTCTGGATAAGAACGGTTTCATATTGGTACAGAATGCCGAAAGCCGTACGTTTGATAGTTCGAAAGATTATCTTTTCCCTTTGCCGCTGCGCGAGGTTTCGCTGAATCCGAATTTGAAGCAGAATCCTAATTGGTAATTAGTTTCTGGTAAAGTGATTGTTTGGAGAGGAGCGTTCGTCAAGCGCTCCTCTTTTGAATGGTCTTATAAAAAAAATGGAAACATGAAAAGACTGATTTTACCAATCGCATGTGGCATTTGCACTGTTACCTCTGATGCACAGACCGACAAACAACCGCATCCCAATGTGATCTTCATTTATGCAGACGATTTGGGATATACGGATTTGAGTTGTACCGGAAGCCGTTTCTATGAAACTCCTCATATCGACAAGCTGGCAAGAGAGGGAGTTTGTTTTACTCAATCCTATGCCGCATGTCCGGTTTCGTCGCCGTCCCGGGCTGCTCTGTTGACCGGTAAATACCCTGCCCGGATCAACCTGACCGACTATATTCCCGGAGACCGGGCGTACGGTCCTCATAAGAATCAGCGGTTGGCTTCTTTGCCGTTCAATCTCCATCTGTCGAAAGACGAAATAACGATGGCCGAGGCCTTCAGGCAGAACGGATATTCTACCTTTATGGCAGGCAAGTGGCATCTGGCCGAGTCTGCCGAATACTATCCTGAGCAGAATGGGTTTGATATTAATATCGGAGGAAATAATACGGGGCATCCCTCCAAAGGATATTTTTCGCCTTATGGTAATCCACAACTGAAAGACGGTCCCGAAGGAGAGTATCTGACGGATCGCCTGACTGATGAAGTGATCCGTTATATCTCGGAGCCTAAGGAAAAGCCGTTCTTTGTCTATCTGTCCTATTATACGGTTCATCTGCCCTTACAGGCAAAAGCGGAAAAGATAGCCAAATACCGGAGAAAGCTGAGCCGGGCGGTTCCTGCGGATTCATCTTTTGTGAAAAAAGGAGAGACGTATCATAAACTTGTGCAGGACATTCCGGCTTATGCCGCGATGGTCGAGAGCCTGGACGAAAACATAGGACGCCTGTTAGACACCCTGCATCGGTCGGGACTCGATGAACGCACCATTGTTGTGTTTACGTCCGATAATGGGGGAATGGCTACCAGCAATACTACTCGTAATATCCCGACCTCCAATCTGCCTTTGCGTGCCGGAAAAGGATATTTGTACGAAGGAGGCATCAAAGTGCCTGCCATCATCCGATGGAGTAGACACCTGAAAGGAAGACAGGTTTCGGATACTCCGATCATCGGTACGGATTATTATCCGACTTTGCTCGATCTTTGCGGATTGCCTCTACTGCCCGGACAACACGTGGACGGAGTTTCCATGAAACCCGTCTTACAGGGCGGACGGCTGTCCAGACCTTCCTTATTCTGGCATTATCCTCATTATAGCGGTGGACTGGGTGGTCGGCCTTCTGCGGCTATACGTGAGGGGGATTATAAGCTTATTGAGTTTTTTGAAGACCATCACGTCGAGTTGTACAATGTGATTCAGGACGAATCCGAAGAGAAAGACCTGTCACAAATATACCCTGAGATAGCAGATGGACTAAGGAAGAAACTATATTTGTGGTATAAGGAGGTCGGTGCCCGAATGCCTGTTGATAATCCCCACTATGTTTCTCCTGTGAAGGATTCCGACTCTTTTGAAAATAAATAATCGTTTGTACTTAAAATATAACAGATATGAAAATCGTTACCTTATCATTGTTAGCCACTGCGTTGACTGTTGGCGGAAATGCCGCCGAGCAGGCACGTTCCTCCAAGCAGCCCAATATCTTATTTATTCTGGCTGATGACTTTGGCTGGAGAGATCTGGCATGTACGGGCAGCCGTTATTATGAATCGCCCAATATCGATGGAATCGCCCGTAATGGCGTGAGGTTTACCCAAGGATATGCAGCCTGTCAGGTGTCCAGTCCTTCCCGTGCCAGCATCATGACAGGCAAGTTTACCGCCCGCCACGGAATAACCAATTGGATTGGTGAAGGAAGTGGAGAAGAGTGGCGCAAGATGGGAAGACATTCCAAGCTTCTTCCGGCCCAATACGTATGGCAATTGCCCAAAGAAGATATTACTCTGCCCGAAGCATTGAAAGCCCACGGTTATAAAACGTTTATGGCCGGCAAATGGCATTTGGGAGGTGAGGGTTCTTATCCCGAAGATCATGGTTTCGATATCAATATAGGCGGGCATGAAGCGGGAGGTCCTTATCCCGGCGGCTATTTTGCTCCCTATGGCAATCCGAAAATGAAAGAAGGACCGGATGGTGAGAATTTATCCATGCGTCTGGCACACGAGACAGCGTCGTTTATCGAAACCCATACCCGCCGGAATAAAAAGCAGCCTTTCTTTGCTTTTCTCTCTTTCTATGCTGTGCATGCGCCGATTGAGACCACTGAAGCCAAGTGGAGGCATTTCCGGAATAAAGCGGATTCGATAGGGATCGCTCCGGTGGGGTTCGAAGTAGATCGTACATTGCCTGTACGTTTGCAGCAGGATAATCCCATATATGCCGGACTGATACAGCAGATGGACGATGCCGTGGGAGTGGTGCTTGCCAAACTGCATGAGTTGGGTTTGGATGAAAATACGATTATTGTGTTCACCAGTGATAATGGCGGAGTGTCTTCGGGCGATGCATACGCTACCTCTAACTACCCTCTTCGCGGCGGAAAAGGGCGGCAGTGGGAAGGTGGAATACGCGTACCGTTATTTATCGATTTTCCGGGTAATACTTTAAAGGGAGATTCGTGCGTGGTGCCTGTCACCGGTGCCGATTTGTATCCTACTTTTCTCGATATGGCAGGCATCCCATTAATGCCCGGCCAACATCAGGACGGTGTAAGCCTGCTTCCTCTGTTACAGGGCAAGAGCATCCCCGAGCGTGCTTTATACTGGCATTATCCTCATTATGGCAATCAGGGTGGCGAACCTTCTTCCATCATACGGCAAGGCGACTGGAAGCTGATTCATTATTACGAAGACGGCAGGGATGAACTTTATAATCTGCGGATAGACGAAACCGAGTCGGAACCACTGAATGTGCAATATCCCGAAAAGGTGGAGTTCTTGAGTAAGAAGCTGTCTGTATGGCTGACTGAGGTAGGGGCCAGATATCCTGAACCCGATCCTCAATACAATCCGGCAGCGGAGGCTCTCTATAAGAAAAAGACTCGCGAAAGAATGATGAAAACCTTGGAAGCTACCCGCAAGAAGCAGTTAGGCAAAGATTTCAAGCCTAATGCAGACTGGTGGGGGAGCGAAACGAAAGATTAAGGACGGGAAATTATGAAAGAGCGGAATCGGATGGTCAGCGCAGCACCACCCGGTCGCCCAGTCGTTTGGCCATCAGATTCTGTATCTCCTTCATCTCCTTGTACCGTTGCATGACAGCGTCGCACTGGGCGTTGTCATTCGCAATCGAAGGATCTTGCAGGGCATACATGATGTGCTTCAGCTCTTCTGCGACAATGGCGTTCTTGAAGTTAATCATCAGCATCGGGACCATCTCGTACAGCCGTTCCTCATCCGTCACCAACTTCTGTGTTTTGGAGTGATACTTGCTCAGTTGATACCGGTCACTCGCCAGTTCGGTGGCTATCGTACTGATTTTCGGATCGGGGTGCGCCACGAAGAAGCGTTCGGAAGCGAACTCCTGATCGTGGATATGTTCGGAGGCCTCCGAGAGGATACGGCGGTGGAGGGGATTATGGAAAGCCAGTTCGTCCTCCTTCAGGTCATTGATGACATACTCGACAACGGTGACCGGGACTTCGTTGCCTTCTTCATCTGTTAAGTTACACATCACCTTCTCTCCATAGCGCACAATCATCTGAATAATCAGGCGCTCGTATTTATAAAACTCTTGTCCCTCTTTACCTTCCTGCGGGATGAACGATTGGTAGGTGTCTGCCTCCATTTCTTCGGGAGGGAAAGGAGGAGGCATTTCGCCCGGTTGCGGCGTCGGGGCATTATTGGAGGCTATGGGTTTATTCCCCTTCTCGGCCTGAAGTTCCCTGCGCTTGGCCACTTCGGATACCAGTAACTTATCTTCTATCCGCAACAACTGCCCGCACTCCTTGATGTACACATCCCGGACGATGGCTTCGGGAATCACCGCAATGCTGCGCACGATGTCGTTGATCAGCTCGGCACGTTTCATCGGGTCCTTGCCGGCATCCTCCATCAGCAGTTGTGCCTTGAAGCGTATAAAGTCCGTCTCGTGTTCCTGTATGAAGTTCTGAAACTCCGTAGCGTTGTGCTTCCGTGCAAAAGAGTCCGGGTCGTCTCCGTCGGGTAAGAGGCATACTTTGATATTCATTCCCTCTTCGAGCAGCATGTCGATCCCCCGGATAGAAGCTTTGATGCCCGCCATATCACCGTCATAAAGCACCGTGATGTTGTTGGTGAAACGGTGGATCAACCGGATCTGCCCCGGTGTAAGAGAAGTACCGGACGAGGCCACCACATTCTCTACTCCCGACTGGTGCATCGATATAACGTCCGTATATCCTTCCACAAGGAAGCAGCGGTCCTGCTTTACGATGGCCTGCTTGGCAAAGTAGATGCCGTATAGTTCGTTGCTTTTATGATAGATTTCCGATTCGGGAGAGTTGACGTACTTGGCAAGTTTCTTGTTCTCCGTGCTGAGCACACGTCCACCGAAGGCAACCACTTTGCCCGAAAGCGTGTGAACGGGAAACATGACACGTCCCCAAAAGCGGTCGCGCAACTTATGGTCGTCCGTTTCATAACAGAGTCCGGTCTTTACCAGGAACTCTTGTTTGAACCCTTTGCGCAATGCCTCCTGTGCCAGTGCATCGCGCCCCTCGGTGCTGAAACCCAACTGGAACTTATCAATAATATCGTCACGGAAACCCCGTTGGCGGAAATAAGCCAGTCCGATGCTGCGTCCGTCTATATGGTTTTTCAGGATATTCTGAAAGTAGTCGCGGGCGAAGTTGTTGACAATGAACATACTTTCGCGGTTGCTTTGCACCTCTTTCTCTTCATTGGTCAACTCCCGTTCCTTGATTTCTATGTTATACTTCTTGGCCAGGTAGCGGAGTGCCTCGGGATAGGACATCTGTTCGTGTTCCATGATGAAGTGCACCGCGTTGCCGCCCTTGCCGCAACTGAAACACTTGCAAAGTCCCTTGGAGGGAGACACGCTGAACGAGGGAGTTTTCTCGTTATGGAAAGGGCAAAGTCCCACGTAGTTCACACCGCGTTTGCGCAGCGTGACGAAGTCCGAAACCACTTCTACGATTTGTGCGGCATCGAGTATACGGTCTATGGTTGCCTGATCTATCATTGTTTTATCTCCTTGCGGATGCAAATGTACGTGATATTTCTTGGATAATCAAATGACTTTTCAGTGGATTCTACAGGACCTGCCGATATATCTGCCGCTTACTTAATGATCTCTGTACGCGCTGTTTCGCATTAAAAAGTTACTAAATAGGGGGTTAGTCTGACGAGTGCCCGATCTTTTTCTTACCAACCGGAGGAAGAAAGTGCAAAATGGCGGCCTTTTGGGGTCGGAGAGCCGGGCTTTGGGGTAGAAAGAGCTTGTGTTCAGGGTAAAAAGAGCTTGTGTTTTTGGGAAAAGACGTAAGCATTCTCCCCGAAAGACGTAAGCATTTCCCGAAAATGATTACTTCTTTTTCAAATATCTCTATATGTTTTCCATGATTACATATATTGTTCTGTTTAAGGACGGATTTTTCTCCGTATTTCTTTCCGGTTGCTTGGCTGATACGGAGCTTTCTTTTCTGCCAGAAAGATACTCCCGTTGCTTCCGGGTGGATGATATGATACAGAAAGAACCCTTTACTGCTCAATATGCTTCTTATATCGATAAATGCGATCAATCGGATCGGAGGAAAAATGAATTAGAGCCGTTTTTTCCTTCTTGCCTTTCCCTTGGGGCTAAAGAATGAAAACTGGGCGCTTCTTATTATCATTTTGACATTTTGCTTATCCCGCGAATTAGAAAAGAAAGGAGAGGGGATGTCTGTGATGAATGATGACACCCCCTCATACTTATGATAAAGATTATCATTTAATTTTCTCTCGTATCTTCGTCAGGTACTTTTTCATTCCCTCCGCATCTTTGTTGGTGATGATCTCAAGCAGTTGTTTCAGCTCTGTGCGGATATTCTCCACTTGTGACGGTGTGCGCGGATTGAACAGGATTTCCTGCAATAAGTAGTCATCTTCGCTCAGCAGCCCTTTGGCAATGGCCATGTGCTTTTTGAATGTGGTTCCCGGAGCTTCCTGGTGCTTCATGACAGCTGCAAAAACAAATGTCGAAACAAACGGGATGGACAGGGAGTAAGCCACTGTTTCATCATGCTCGTCGAAAGTATATTCGAAGATGTTCAGGTTCAGGCTATTGTATAAGTCTTTAAAGAATACTTTCCCCAAATGATCACTCTCACTGATGATGATGGCACTTTCGCTGCTCAGATTGCTCAGGCTGGCAAAAGTAGGGCCAAACATCGGGTGAGTGGAGACATAACGGAATCCGCTTTCTTCGTAGAACTTCTTCAATCCGGTTTTTACCGAAGCAATATCACTCAGGATACAGTCTTTGGGCAAAACCGGCAGAATTTTGCGGAAAGCGTCCAGCGTGTATTTCACCGTGGCAGCATTGATCACCAGTTCCGGTTCGAACTCCTTGATCTCCTCCAGAGTGGTGAAGCGGTAGGTGTTGTATACAAACCGAAGCTGATGCGGGTTGACGTCGAACACGGCAGTCTCGTGCTGGAAACTTAGTATGTCAGTAAAGAAGGAGCCCATCTTGCCGGCTCCCAAAATTAGAATTCGCATAATATGAATGATTTGCTATTTATTGATAATCTCCATCTGTTGACGAACCGATTCTTCGTGGATGGCTTCGAAGATCACTTTCACAAACTCTGCACTCATGCCGCACTGTTCGCCCTGAGCACCGCGTTTTTCAAGAATCTCGTTATAACGTCCGGTCTGAAGCACTGTGATATCGTGTTCCTTTTTGTAAGTACCGATTTCGCGTGCTACGCGCATACGTTTTGCCAATTCCTGTATGATGTTGTCATCACATTCGTCAATCTGCTTGCGCAATACGTTCAGATTCTCCGTTGTCTGCGTTTCTTTACGGATGACAAGCAGGTTGAGAATATAGTCCAGTACGTCCGGAGTCACTTGCTGTGAAGCGTCGCTCCATGCACAGTCCGGGTTGCAATGGCTTTCTACAATCAATCCGTCAAAGTTCAGGTCCATAGCCTGCTGGCAGAGAGGAGCTACCAGTTCGCGTTTTCCGCCGATGTGGCTCGGGTCGCAGAAGATAGGCAGTTCGGGTATGCGGCGGCGCAATTCGATAGGAATGTGCCATTGAGGCAAGTTGCGGTATAACTTCTTGTCGTAGCTGCTGAATCCGCGGTGGATGGCTCCCAGACGTTTCAGTCCGGCGTTGTTGATGCGTTCCAAAGCACCGATCCATAATTCCAGGTCCGGGTTTACCGGGTTTTTAACCAGTACAGGAATGTCTACTCCCTTCAGTGCATCGGCTATTTCCTGTACGGCAAAAGGATTGGCAGTGGTACGTGCTCCTACCCAGAGTACGTCGATACCCGCTTTCAGGCATTCGTACACATGTTTGGCGGTGGCTACTTCGGTAGATACGTACATGCCGGTTTCTTTTTTCACCTCTTTCAGCCAGGCCAGTCCGTCCACACCGATTCCTTCGAAACCTCCCGGTTTGGTGCGCGGTTTCCAGATTCCCGCACGGAAGATTTTTACTCCTTTGGCTGCCAGTTGGGTAGCTGTTGACATTACTTGCTCTTCTGTTTCGGCACTGCAAGGGCCGGCTATCACCATCGGGCGTTTATCTTCCACACCCGGCAATAAGATTGATTCGAGTTCCATATCGATCTAATTCGTTTAGTTGTTATTTCATTATTGATTTGATTCGTTCCAGCGCTTCTGCCAGCTTGGCGTCTTTGCAGCAGAGGGAGATGCGGATGTATCTCGCTCCGTTGCTTCCGAAAATAAATCCCGGAGTGATGAAGACGCGTGCTTCCTGCAGCACTTTCTCTGTCAGTTCTTCTACATCGGCGCAACTTGCGGGGATTTTTCCCCAGAGAAACATGCCCACCTGCTTTTCGTCGTACGTGCATCCCAGCGTTTTCATAATCTCGCCGGCCAGGTGACGACGGTTCCGATAGTTTACATTGTTGCCTTCGTACCAGGTCGAATCCGCTTCAAGTGCTTTGGCAGCTGCCAGTTGCATGGCACGGAACATTCCGCTGTCGATGTTACTTTTCACTTTCAGAATCCATTGTACAAACTCTGCGTTCGAAGCCAGCATGCCGATACGCCATCCCGGCATATTGTGACTTTTACTCATGGAGTTGAATTCTATACAGCATTCTTTGGCACCCGGCACACTCAGGATACTGATCGGCTTATCGTTCAGGATAAAGCTGTACGGATTGTCGTTCACAATCACGATGTTCTTGCGGCGGGCAAACTCCACCAGGCGTTTGTACAGTTCCGGAGTAGCGTTGGCACCGGTAGGCATGTTCGGATAGTTGGTCCACATCAGTTTCACGCGGCTCAGATCCATCTTTTCCAGTTCATCGAAGTCCGGCATCCATCCGTCTTCCTCTTTCAGGTTATAGTTCACCACCTCGGCACCCAGTATTTTGCTTAACGAAGTGTAGGTGGGATATCCCGGATTGGGCACCAGTATCTGTTCTCCCGGATTGACAAAAGCGAGTGTCACGTGCAAGATGCCTTCTTTTGATCCGATCAGCGGCTGAATTTCTGTTGCCGGATTCAGTTCCACTCCATACCAGCGTTTATACCAGTCGGCAAAACCCTTGCGAAGTTCCGGTATACCCACATACGGTTGATAACCGTGTCCGTTCGGATCGTGAGCATTATTACATAGCGTTTCGATGGTCTGTTCCGAAGGAGGCATGTCCGGGCTTCCGATTCCCAGGCTGATTACATCTTTACCTTCTGCGTTCATCCGTGCCACTTCTTTCAGTTTCTTCGAAAAGTAGTATTCGCTTACACCGGCCAGTCTGTCGGCCGGCGCTACCTTATACGTTTGATTTTCCTTCTGCATATTCGCCTAATATTTTAAGTTCTTTCGTCAATGGAGTGATTGCTGTAATCGATTGTTTATATCTCAGGTAATCGTTGAAAGCTACATCTACGTAAAACTGGTATTCCCATTCCCGTCCGATGATAGGGAGCGATTGTATTTTTGTTAAGTTGATATTATAAAAAGATAGAATAGACAGAACCTGTGAGAGACTTCCTTCGGAGTGGGGGAGAGTGAAAACGATGTTTGCTTTGTTGAGAACGGTGTTTTGCTTTCGTATCTCGTCCACCTGCCACGGATCTGCCACTACCAGAAAACGGGTGAAATTGTGTTTGTTGGTTTCGATGCCTTCCTGCAGTACCTTCATTCCGTAGCGTTCGGCAGCGGCACGGGAACAGATGGCAGCATGCCCTTTCAGGTTTTCCCGTTTGATGATTTCGGCACTCAAAGCCGTATCTTCGGCTTCTACCACTTTGATACGCGGGTGTTGGTTCAGGAACTCCCGGCATTGCATCAGGGCAATCGGGTGAGAGTTCACCTCGGTAATGTCATTCCAGTCCTCTTCGGGCAGGCAAACGAAGCTGTGCGAAATGCGTAATTTGTATTCGCCGATAATTTGTGTGCCGCTTTGGCGCAACAATTCGTTGTTGTGCAGCAGGCTTCCTGCAATCGTGTTTTCAATGGCCAGCATCCCGATGGTCTGACTATCTTTCCGGATGGCAGCAAACACATCTTCAAAGTTGGCGCAACAGATTAATTCTATCTCTTCTCCTTCGAAGTACTTGTGTGCGGCTATATCGTGATACGAGCCCAGTGTTCCTTGAATTGCTATTCTTTTCATTCCTATTGAGTATATGGTATAAAAAAATCCCGCGTCCATGTCGGAGCGGGATTCATATTATTAGTTTCTCTTAATTTCAGTTCTTAAGCACCCTGTCACTTGATACATACAAACTCCCGCTCTACTTTCTGGCTAAAGTAAAAGTAAAAAAAGAAGTAATATGTAAAAGTGAATACGTTCATCAGATCTATTTTCTTTTTGTTTTAAATCTGAGGCAAAATTAATGCTTTTATCTTAAACGCAAATAAAAAACAAACTTTTTTTTGTGATTTATGTGTTTATATTCCCAATTTGTGCTTTTATGACTATAAATCGCCTTTATAATATAGTATATAGGCTTGTCTTTGTTAATGTTTGCTAAATGGGACGTTTCAGTTCTTAAGATGCTAGTTTTTCTCCTAAAAACTTCTTTTATTTGTCTGACAAATAAGATTAATCTTATTTTAACTAAACTGAATTGTTATACTATGGATACATTAAAACTACATGGTCAGGCGATAACTTTGGTCGATCAGGTCGAAGATAACCTACTTACTTATTTTAGAACCAAAGATCTGCGGGCAGGAGATGCCATTCCCAATGAGATGGAACTGGCTGCTGCTTTGGGTGTGGCACGTAGTGTGCTGAGGGAGGCCCTCAGCCGATTGAAAATGGTAGGGATGATCGAGACACGTACCAGGCGGGGAATGATTCTGACCGAACCTTCTATCCTTGGAGGCATGAAGCGGGTTGTCGATCCTCGCATTCTGAGTGAGCATTCCCTGTTTGATCTTTTAGGTTTCAGGATTGCTTTGGAATTGGGAATTTGCAGTGATCTTTTCCAGAATATAACTCCGGAAGATATTGTTGAACTGAAGGAGATTGTCCGGTTGGGAATCGCTTTTGAGAACAATGAATATGCCCCTATCAGTGAATTTACTTTTCATGCTAAACTTTATGAGATAACCGGTAATGCCACTATCCGTGAATTTCAGGAGATCATCCATCCCGTGATGGTTTTTGTGAAAGACAAATTCAAAGAGTTGCTCGAACCTATTAATATAGAGATAAAAGAGCGGGGAGAATTGGTAACTCACGCTGACCTTCTCGGCTTTTTGGAAAAACATGATGAGGCCGGTTATAGAAAGGCGCTTGAGAAACATTTTGCCGTATACAAGATTTTTATGAAACGTAGAATCGTTAACGAATAATCGGGGGGATTGCAAGAAGTCAAACAGAATTTTAGCATTCCCTTGGGGAATATCTGGAGGATGGCCGTTCTTTTATTGCAGGTAACCGGGTAAATAACCATTTATTGTAGCTGCGCAGCCATTTTATACCTTTGTTATCGACACTGAGAAATGGGTTTCCAATCAGAGATTCCTTATTCTTATTAATATCTAATTAAATAATAAAATGAAACATTATCAACGTTTGGAAGGAATGGTTGCCGCCACTTTTACTCCTATGGATGCGCGGGGAGATATCAATCTTTCTGTTATAGACAAATACGCCGACCTGATGGCTGAATCAGGAATGGCAGGTGTATTTGTTTGTGGAACCACAGGAGAATCTCATTCACTGACTACGGATGAGCGTAAAGCTATTCTTGCTCAGTGGATAAAGTCTGCCCGTAAACGCTTCAAGGTGATTGCGCATGTGGGTAGTAACTGCCAATTGGAAGCTATGGAGCTGGCACGGCATGCACAAGAGGTGGAAGCTGATGCTTTTGCCGCTATGGCTCCCTGTTTTTTTAAACCCTCTTCGGTAAAGGATCTGGTGGACTTTTTTACTCCAATTGCTCAAAGTGCTCCCGATCTTCCTTTCTATTATTATAATATGCCGTCTATGACGGGAGTATCTCTTTCGGTTCCCTCTTTTCTTATAGAGGGAAAGAAAACGATGCCTAATCTGGTTGGAACAAAATTCACACACAATAACCTGATGGAGATGGGTGAATGTTTGGAACTCAATAATGGAGAATTCGAAGTGCTGCATGGATACGATGAAATTCTGATTGCCGGATTGGCTTTAGGAGCCGTTGCCGGTGTTGGTAGTACCTACAATTATTTACCTGCTGTATATCAGAATCTTTTTGATGCGTTCAAGAAAGGTGATATCTGTACTGCTCGCCGGATGCAGCAGAAGTCGATTGAAATAGTAAAAATAATAATTAAATACGGAGGAGGTGTACGTGGAGGAAAAGCAATAATGAATTTAATAGGTGTTGATTGCGGCCGGTGTCGTCTGCCCGTCACACCATTTGGCGATGATGAATATTCTTCGCTCAAAAGAGATCTTGAAAAAATAGGTTTCTTGAATTAAAAAATAAAAGTAGGGAAGGGGAAATAGACTTTGGACGGAATATACCCCCTCGCCCTACGCCTTAAATTTTATATTAAAAGCATACAAAGATGAGAAAAATTACTCGAATTAAGTGTCTCATTGTTGTTTTATTGACATTTATTGGGACATTAGCACCCGTTCATGCTCAACAAAGTGGCAATTTTGAGATTAGTGGTGTTGTTAAGGACACATCCGGAGAACCGGTCATAGGTGCTACAGTTATTGTAAAGAACACACAAATAGGTACAACTACCGATGTCGATGGAAAATTTAAATTGAAGGTTCCACATAAATCTTTGTTACAAATCTCCTTTATTGGAATGAAAACCAAGGATCTGAAAGTAACCAATAATACATTTTATGAAATTACTTTGGAAGATGAATCGGTTCTACTTGACGAGGTCGTAGCCATCGGTTATGGAACTCAATCTAAGGCAACCGTTACTTCAGGAGTTGTATCTGTGAAGAAAGCGGAGTTAATGTCTTCTGTCTCTGCATCTCCTTTGAACAATCTACAGGGAAAGGTTGCTGGACTGGATATTCGACAGACTACCGGACAGCCCGGTGCACAGCCGGTAGTGCTGATCCGTGGCGGGTCAACCGATCCGGCTAACGACTCTCCTCTTTTTGTCATTGATGGGGTTGTCCGTAGCAACATGAATGGACTCAATCAGGAAGATATTGAGTCTATGGAAGTACTGAAAGATGCCGCTTCCGCTGCAATTTATGGTGCTAAGGCCGCCAATGGTATCATTCTTATTACTACCAAGCAAGGCTCTTCAAAAGATGGTAAAGCCACTATTTCCGCTTCCTACCGTTTGGGAGTTGAGCAGATTCGGCAGCATTATCCGTTTTCCGGTGCACGCGACTATCTGTATGCTTCCCGTTTAGCCGGTTCCCGTGGAATCAATGACGCCAATGTCAGCGGACGCCTGGAAGGCGGCGCATATCCTTATTCAACAGGTAATATCAATTATAAAAATGGAGCCTTGGAAGGATATGGCTATTCTCGTTTCACTACCGAATATTTAGATGATTTGATTTCCAATATGGGACAGTCTTATGTCGATGATTTGCTGAACAGACAAGGATATGAAACGATGACCGATCCTTATTCGGGAAAACAGTTGATATTTAAAGACAATCACTATCAAAAAGATGTATTGTTTCAGACTGCATTGACACACAACTACGATCTGAGTGCTTCCGGCGGAAATGACAAAGGTAATTATTATGTGAGTTTGGGGTATATTAATTCCGAAGGTATTGTTCTGGGTACGGGATACGATCGTTTCAGCCTTACTGCCAATGGAAATTACAATCTTCGCAGTAATTTAAAATTAACCGTCGGATTGAAACATTCCACAATTTCGAATAAAGCGACTGATCCGGAGAACTCGGGCACAAGCACAATGGACCGTTCTTCTCGCTATCCTACGACCTTCCGTCTGTATTATGACGATGGAACTCCCGGTATTGGTGAAGCCGGAGGCTCACCCCGGAATAGACTGCACGAATTATATTATCAGGATATTTCGGACAAAGCTTATCGAAACACGATTCAGTTAGGATTGGATTGGGAGATTCTGAAGGGATTGCATTTTAAGCCGTCAGCCTCCTATTATATGCAGGAAAATATCTATCGTTTTTTTGAGAAGTATAACGAGTTTAATAAAGGTCGTAAGACACTCGAGAAACACGACCAGTATAAGCAAATCATGGCAGATGCGGTGTTTACCTATGATAAAGTATTCAGTGATAAACACACTCTTAATGCAATGATAGGTATGAATTATACCCAGGACGATACTTATAAATTGAAAGGAACAGGCTCGGAAGCCCCTACGGATTATGTACCTACGTTGGCGCCTACCAAGCCCGATTTACAGCGTACCACTTCCTCTTTGGATAAAGAAGTACTGGTAGGTTTCTTTGCCCGTGTCAATTATGACTATAAGCGCCGCTATTTGCTGACGGTTTCAGCACGCTATGACGGAGCCTCCCAATTTGCCGAAGATCATAAATTCGCATTGTTTCCGGCCGTATCCGGAGGATGGAATATGCATTATGAAGACTGGTTTCCCAAAACCGTTGTCAGCCGGATGAAGTTGCGGGCGAGCTGGGGACAGACCGGAAATAATAAGTTGTCGTATTCTAATACCCAAGGCGAATATGCTTCATATATTTATGCCGGAAATCCGGGGGTACTGAATAGTGTACTTGCCAATAACAGTTTGGTATGGGAAACAACCTCTAATGTGGATTATGGTTTTGATGCCGGTTTCTTTGATAATCGTCTTGAACTGTCGGTAACCGGATATAATAAATTGACTTCCGATCGTTTGTATGACAAAGCTCTTCCGGCACAGACAGGTTTTAGTTCTATAAAGGCCAATTTGGGGACTGTACAGAACAAAGGTTTTGAGTTATCGCTGACAGCACATCCTCTTTCAACAACTTCCCCCGTGAATTGGGATGTTACGGGTACTTTCAGTATGAACAGGACGTATATGAAAAAGCTTCCTTATAATGGGAGAGACAAAAATCGGGTACAGGGCGGACTTGTATGGGATGCTAAATCGGGTACTTATGTTGAGACCGGCGGCCTGGCCGAAGGCGAGAGGATAGGCGGACGTTGGGGATATAAGTATCTGGGGGTATACGATACAGATGAAGAAGCTGCAAAAGCTCCGGTCGACACCAAGGTCTCCGGTTCTAAGATGAATAAGAAAAAGGTTGCCGGAGATGCTATCTGGGCCGACCTTGACAATAATGGAGTTATCGATGATAAGGATATTACTTTTATTGGCTGGGCCAATCCGGATAAGAAGGGAGCCTTGATTAATAATTTGTCTTACAAGAATTTTTCTCTTCGTTTGGTTGTCGATTTTGCTTTAGGACATTCCATTGCCAATATATGGAGATGCCGTGCCAATGCCAATGCACGCAATGCCATTATAACGACTACTGACGTTACGAATGGAAACATCTGGTGGCAGACGGGTGATGCTGCAACAGCCAAGTATCCGCGTTACGATGTTGCTTCGGACTGGGATAACGGATATCGCAATCACATGCGTACAATAGCTTATGCCGGAATGAATTCAAATGGAAATGCCGACAATACGGCTTATTATTCAAAGGGAGATTATTTGTGCTTCCGTGAGGTTTCGTTAGGTTATGAACTGCCGCGTTCCGTATGTTCTAAAATGAAGGTGAAAGGGGTGTCTTTGAATGCCGGTGTGACAAATATCGGATACATTACAGCCTTTGACGGATTAAATCCTGAACAGTACGATGGACAAGAGACCGGTGAATACTTTCTCCCGATTCAATTTAACTTTGGTGTAAGACTAACTTTTTAAAATGATTTTCACTATGAAAGCAACAAAAATATTGATCTGTATTCTCTGCTGCACATGGATTTGCAGTTGTAGCTTGTTGGAGGTTGATCCGGTTTCTACCATCACTTCACAGTCGTTCTGGAAAACTCCGGGAGATGCCAAAGCTTATCTTACGGGCATTTACAATAAGGTGCGTGACCTGAATAATACTTCTTATTACGGTGAAGACCGGGGAGATGCTTTTAAAGCCGGTGAGATCGGCCCTACGAGTGTGGCATGGGCCCATACTTTGCTTGAGAGCAATGCTCCTTCTTATCGTTCGGCTTATAATATCATTCATCACGCCAATCTTCTTTTCAATAAAATTGAAAGTCTGAAGTTTACTAATGAGACTGAGAAGAATCGTATAAAAGCTGAGTGTCACTTTCTAAGAGCATATACTTATTTTCTTATAGTGCGTATTTGGGGAGATGCTCCCATCATTACTGATCCTGTGCTTTCGGACAACGTTGAGCTTAAACCCCGTTCTCCCAAAGAAGACGTCATGAAGTTGATCCTTGAAGATATAGAACAGTCTGTCCTGTTATTTCCGGAGGATGGATATATCAATAAGAATTTAGCTTCAAAGCCGGCTGCCTATGCTTTGAAAGCCGATGTTTTAATGTGGAAAGCAAAGGTCCTGAATGGTGGAAATGCGGATCTGGAAGAAGCGATCAAGGCAATCGACCAGGTAGGCGGGAGTGGAGTGTCTTTGCTACCGGATTATGCAAAGGTATTTGCCAATGATAATAAAAAGAATAATGAGATCATTTTCTCTTTTTATTTTGAACGCTATGAAACTGGAAATCTTTCTATTGCAACCAACACTACATCGAGAACCGATAATTTATCGATGGCTGTCAACTTGGCCGATGCGGCAACTTCACCCAATCAGAGCCGCCATGTCTATGCCCCAAGTGATAAGGCCAGAGAGTTGTATCTTAAGTATCCGGGCGATAGGCGCTATAAAGTCGCCATGATTGATTTGGTGGATAAAGATGGTAACCTGATTTTAACCCAGACAAACAAATTCAGGGGGAAGGCCTATTCCGACGATCGTTATTTTGACGATGACTTGATAGCTTATCGTTGGGGAGATCTTCTTCTGTTGCGTGCTGAGGCCAATGCTGCACTCAATAAGATATCTGAGTCTCTTGTCGATCTGAATGAGGTTCGTGACCGGGCGGGCCTGGAGCCCTATGATGGCCCGAAAGATAAGATTGCTGTAGAGAAAGAAATCTGTGACGAACGTTTAAGAGAGCTTTTTATAGAGCAAAAACGATGGTTTGATTTGGTGCGTTTCCATTGTGGCGGGACCATTGACATTTATAAGGAGGTGCCCAATTTGAATGACAAACCCGGTTATCCGTTGTATTTCCCAATCAATTATAATGATATGGTCTTAAATGACAAACTGGTGCAGACAGATGGGTACGAAAGTAATGTAGAGAGATAGAATATAAAAAGAAGGAACTGTGTGGAGTAGCTGTTATATACTTTTACACAGTTCTTTTGATACGGAAGTATAATAATTTAAAGCATAAGTTTATGAAGAACACAATCTTGAAACTGTTTCTATTGTTTTGTGCTGTTCCTTCAATCGGACAAAATGTCCATCCCAATCTGCCTTGGATCGACATATCGGGGCAGCGTGAACGGCAGGTGACAATAGCTCCGGGCAGACCGGATTTATATAACGGACATCCTACTACTGTAATGATGGATGATCATAAGACTATTCTTTGTATCTGGTCTTACGGGCATGGAGGTAAAGCGTCTTTCATAGCCGAAAGTAAGGATGCCGGGCTGACTTGGAAAAATGGTAAAACCCCTGCTGACTGGCAGACGATGAGCAATTGTCCCAGTATTTATAAACTGACGGATAAGCAGGGGAAAGAACGTGTCTTTGTGTTTAGTGCCTGGCCGGACATGCCTATGACTTATAGTGAAGACGGAGGGAAGAGCTGGAGTCCGGTCCGTAGTTTGAATAAACCTTGTGTGATGGCGTTTTCAAGCATTGTAAAATTGAAGAATGGCGATTATCTCGGGTTGTATCACCGTGGACAGAATGATCGGGACCGTCCTCCGTTGACTTTGTGGCAATCTGTCTCACATGACGGAGGACTGACCTGGAGCGAGTCGGTGAAAGTAGGCGAGATGGAGGGGCGTTCACCCTGTGAACCCTGTGTCTTCCGCGCTCCCGATGGCAAACGGCTTGTCTGTGTAGCGCGTGAAAATAACCGGGTAGGCAATTCTCTGATGATGTTTTCTGATGATGAGGGAACCACCTGGTCTCCTTTGCAAGAAACTCCCTGGGGCCTGACCGGAGACAGGCATGTAATAAAGTTTACTCCTGACGGTCGTATGATTGCCGTCTTTCGGGATATGGCTCCCAACAGTCCGACGAAAGGGCATTTTGTAGCCTGGGTCGGTAATTATAAAGATTTGCTTGAGGGAACTTCCGGACAATATAAAATAAAGCTTTTACATAGTTATGCCGGTTCGGATTGTGGATATCCCGGTCTCGAAATCCTTCCGGATGGGACTATTGTCGCCATCACTTATGTTAAAATGCGGCCGGGCCCTGAACAACACTCCATTGTCGGCGTACGCTTCAAACTTGAAGAAACTGATAAAATGCTATATTAACTTTTATCCCCAATTTTACCAATATGCGTTATATTTCGATATTGTTTTTATTGAGTTGTTTTTTACTCAGTACTTCGTTACGTGCCGAGCGGGTGAAAGTTATTGTTCGACAGCCCATGGTACCGGTCTTGACAAAAAAGGAGATTAATCCGGTTTTGCAATTAAAGTTGATAAAGAGCTGTCCGGGACCATGTTTTGTAAAGGAGATCGGATTATCCCTGAAAGGTACTACTTTGTTGACCGATTTAACTCATTTGAGTTTATATAGAGTTGCCGGAAAGAGGGGGCTTTCTGACTGGGAAAAGTGTGTCGACTCAGTTGCTCCCGCTTTAAAAACGGTTTTAGACACTCCGTTGGAATTGAAATCAGATACTACCATACTGTGGGTAACTGTTAAATTGAAAGATAAAGTTGACTTAACCCATCGTGTGACGGTCAGTTGTGATCATGTGACGACGACTTGTGGTAAGGCTTCTGTAACTTCCGTTCGTCCGATTGTCGCACTCCGTACCGGAGTCGCTGTACGGCAAAGAGGGGAAGATGGAGTTCATACTTCGCGTATTCCCGGCATTACTACTTCCCTGAAAGGAACTTTGATGGCCATATTTGATGCCCGTTACGATAGTTCGCGTGACTTGCAAGGTGATATCGATATTGCGATGATGCGAAGCCTGGATGGTGGAATGAGCTGGCAGCCGATGCAGATAGTGCTCGACCGCAAAAAGTGGGGTGGATTGCCAGAGAAATATAATGGAATCAGTGATGCTTGTATCCTGACCGATGAAAAGAACGGTACTATTTATGTGGCGGGACTCTGGATGTATGGAGTCTTAGATCCCCGATCGGGTAAATGGGTGGAAGGAATGACGCAGGACAGTACCCGTTGGATACACCAATGGCATGCGAAAGGTTCTCAGCCTGGGCTCGGGGTTAAAGAGACCTGTCAGTTCTTGATTACGAAAAGCGTGGATGACGGACTGACTTGGAGTGACCCTGTAAATATAACAGCACAAACCAAGAAACCGGAATGGTGGCTGTATGCTCCGGCACCGGGGCATGGCATTACTTTGAAAGACGGTACATTAATATTTCCCACACAAGGCCGTGATAAAGATGGAATACCATTGTAGGCTGTAACTTTATCTTTCAAAAAGTGGAAAAAGCAAAGGTACCACTTTTATAGAGACGAATACAGTGTTTTTTGCATGTCGGGGAATGTCTATCTTTGCCGCTCAAACAAAGCATAGACAGATACTGCAATGGAAATAAGGAAACAATATTTTAAGGAGAAACAATATATGTGGCATAAAGTAAGGGAGCTTCAGTTGAAAGGACTGAACAAAACACAAATTGGAATATATCTGGGTGTGAACCGTAAGACTGTACGACGGTATCTGAATATGACTATGGAGGAGTTTGTTAAAAAACAAAGTTCTCACCGCAAGTACAGGCTGAAACTGGAAAACTACGAGCAATATGTACGTGCAAACCTGGAAGAATACCCGTATATATCAGCCGCCAGGATACATGACTGGCTGAAGGAATGCTATCCGGACTTCCCCCGTGTATGTAACAGAACCGTATCCGGTTTCGTGGAAAGGGTACGCAAAAAATACGGCATCGGGAAAAAGGTTGAAACGCACAAGCGAAACTACGAGAAGCAGCCTGATACTCCCTACGGGGAATACGCACAGGCGGATTTTGGGGAGAAATGGATGCGCACTGAAAACGGGAAGTCCATCAAAGTGTACTTCTTTGCTATTGTCCTGTCCCGTTCACGATATAAATTTATCTATTTTAGCCGGAGGCCCTTTGACACCGGGCTTGCGGTTTATGCCCATGAACTTGCCTTCGAATACTTCGGAGGCAGGCCGCAAAAGATCATTTACGACCAGGATAAAGTACTTATAGCACGGGCGAACATGGGGGATTTGATACTGACCGGCAAATTTCAGGCATTTGTAAAAGAGCAGCATTTCCATCCCGTGTTCTGTCACAAGGCCGATCCGGAATCAAAGGGGAAGGTAGAGAATGTTGTGAAATATGTGAAGACGAATTTCCTCACGGCGCGTATTTTTCAGAATGTAGACAGACTTAATGAAGAAGCACGTCTCTGGCTTGAAAGAACGGGAAACGGGAAGGAACATGGTACCACACACCGGATTCCCCTTGAGGAATTTGCACAGGAAAGAGAATACCTTGTACCCTATCACGGTACTCCGCACTCACCCGGTGGAGAAATGAAGGAATATCATGTACGTAAAGACAATACCGTACAGTACAGGGGAAACTACTATAGCCTGCCATGCGGAACCTATCGGGGAGGAGAAACGACAGTATGGCTCCATGAAACAGACGGATGCCTGGAGCTTTATAATAAGGAGACGGGAAAGCTTGTCTGCCGGCATGATCTGTGCGAACTCAAGGGAAAGACTATCTATGGTGAAGGACACAGAAGGCAAAGAAATATCGGAGCACAAAAGCTGGCTGAACGCATTCTTATCTATGTATCGTACAATAGAGAGGTCGCCTTATGGCTTGAGAACCTGCAGAGAAGGAAGGAACGTTATTACAGGGAGAATCTGGAGGTAATTCTACGCATAATTCCCGGATATGACAAAGCCATCCTGACAGAAGCGGTTAGTGTATGTCTGGACAAGGGAATCTATAATGGTGAGTCCGTTAAAAGCCTGTGCGGACATATATGGAAGAAGAAAATGGGAGAATCGGATGTAGGAAAAAATCCTGCCTCCCGGACACAGTCAACCGGATTGGTAAAAACATATAATGAAATCTTTAGAAACAATGGCAAGGTATAAGAAAGAACTGACCGAATGTGCCCGCAACCTGAAGCTGCCATTCCTGGCAGAACACCTGGATGAAATACTACATGAAGCACAGGAAAAGCAACAGACTTACTCCGAGTTTCTGTCAACTTGTCTCATGCGGGAACTTCGGGACAAGGAAAGGAGAAGTTATCTGACCAGGTTGAAATTTGCAGGATTGCCTGCAAGGTATGATCTGGATCTATATGATTTCTCACGTACCGAAGGGATTGACCAAAGGCAGATGCGCGAATTGCGTGAACTGGTATGGATAAGAAGGACATATAATCTTCTGCTGGTAGGAGATTCCGGAACCGGAAAGACATTCATTGCTTCAGGACTTATCCATGAAGCAGTGAAAGCGGGTTATAAGGCATACCTGCTGACCTTGGAAGAACTGCTTGTCTGTTTGAAGGCTAAGGAGATATCACGACCCGCGATGAAAACATACAAACGAATAATGAAAGCGCAGCTGCTGGCAATCGATGATGTTACGCTGTTTCCCCTGAAAGGAGAAGATGTACTGCTGCTGTTTAAACTGGTGAATTGCGTTCAAGGTAAGACATCACTTATCATTGCCGCAAGCCGGGATCTTACCGGATGGCTGGAGATGGCAGGAGACGAAGTTTGTGCGGCAGCTCTACTGGACAGACTACTCTATTGTTGTGAGATAATCAGGCTATCAGGAAAAAGCTACCGCATGGAAAACAGGAAAACAATTTTTAGCAATCAACAGATAGGGACTGCACCTCAAAAAGGGTTAATGAAAGTAAAGAAGAGAACTAAGGAAAGTGGGTACTGTTAAATTGCACAAAAAAGGGACCTGTAAATTTGCTCGGTACATTATATGGATCGTCAGATGCTGTCAACCATGAAAGATGCGATGCAGATAGATATTATAGAATTGCAGTCGGCTACCAATTTTGGGCGGCTAATGGCAGTCTTCCTTTGGATTTACGGTCTAATGAGTCCGATGGCAGGAATTATTGCCGATCGCGTCAGTCGTAAATGGTTGATTGTCGGGAGTCTTTTTGTCTGGTCGGCGGTCACTTATGGTATGGGGTATGCCGATACATTTAATCAAATCTACTGGTTGCGCGCATTGATGGGAGTCAGTGAGGCATTATACATTCCTGCGGGCCTCTCCTTGATAGCCGATTGGCATCAGGAGAAATCACGTTCGCTGGCAGTCGGTATCCATATGACGGGACTGTATGCCGGTCAGGCAATTGGCGGGTTTGGTGCTACGGTAGCTGCGGCTTATTCGTGGCATACTACATTCCATTGGTTCGGTATTGTAGGCATTGTCTATGCATTGGTCTTGATTATATTCCTTCGTGAGAATGAAGAACATGCCAGGGTCATTCGGGCCATGCATACAGATAAATCAAAAAAGATTCCGTTGTTTAAAGGAGTGACTCTTTTATTCGGTAATATTGCTTTTTGGATTATTCTGTTCTATTTTGCGGCTCCCAGTCTTCCCGGATGGGCTACGAAGAATTGGTTGCCTACCCTGTACGCTGAGAATCTCGATATCCCTATGGCTGAGGCAGGGCCTATATCCACTATAACGATTGCTGTCTCTTCTTTCATCGGAGTTATTCTGGGAGGGTTATTGTCAGACCGTTGGGTATGCAAAGACATACGCGGACGTATCTATACAGGCGCAATCGGGTTAGGGTTGACCATACCTGCGCTTCTTTTATTGGGCTTAGGCAATGGTTTCATCAGTATAGTAGGTGCAGGATTTCTGTTTGGGGTCGGTTTCGGTATGTTCGATGCCAATAATATGCCTATTTTGTGCCAGTTTGTTTCGGCCAAATATCGGGCAACGGCCTATGGTATAATGAATATGACCGGAGTTTTTGCCGGAGCAGTTGTAACAAGCTTGTTTGGAAAATGGACGGACGGTGGCAATCTGGGATTGGGATTTGCTATTCTGGGAGGTATTGTATTGTTGGCTTTGGGCATGCAGTTGTGCTTTCTTCGTCCGCACACGGATAATATGGAATGATACAAATCATTTCCCGGACAGGAGGGAATAAGGTTCCGGTCCGGGAAATGACTGTATCAGAACGGTTAGTTTACAGTCCCAATACGTTTGGGGTTGTTTCTGCTTGCTGATTATTGAACTGTCCGTTCAGGTTCTCTCCCTCTTTCGGGTTCAGCTCCAGCGATTTCTTCATATCTTCAATCGAACCGTCTTTGTCCCCGTTTAATAGTTTGGCACGTCCCCGTTCATGATAGGCAGCTCCAAAGTTCGGATTCAACTCGATAGCTTCGTCAAACAGCTCAATAGCAGCTGTCAATTTCTTCTGTGTGATAAATAGTTGTCCCAGATATAGGTAAGCTTGTTCGTTGAAGGGGTTTATCTCTGTCACATGGAGATAGTCCGTCTCTGCTTCTTCTTCCTTTCCGGTGGCTTCTTTTATTTTGCCACGTAGCAGGAGGGCAGCTTCTTCGTCCGGATTCTGTGCAAGTATGGCTTCAATATCTTCCATAGCCTCTGCAAATTGCTGCATCTTATACAGTGCTTCGGCACGGAGCAGTCGGGCTTCCGTGAAATCATCTTTCAGCACAATGGCTTTTGTCAGGTGGGCGATGGCCATTATTCCGTTATCCAATCCATGATTGGCTTTGCCCAACAGGTAGTGTGCCATTGCGTTTCCTTCTTCCAGTGCGATGGCTTTCTGGGCGGCATCGGCCATCTCCTGATAATCTTCTTGCATGAAGCAGAGATTGGCCAGGGTCAGGTACGTGCTTGTCAATTCTGGTTCCAGTGCGATCATACGTTCCAGCAACTCATGTGCTTTCCCGAATTCACCGGTCTGGATGTAAAGCTGGCTCAGATAATTCAGTGTTTCGAAATCTTCTTCAATGGCCAGCGCTTCGTTAAAGCACTTAATGGCATAGTCCGGACGTCCCATACGTTGGGCACGCAGGCCGTCATATTTAAATATCTCAAAGTTCTTTTTGGCGTTTTTTTGTTTTTCTTCCTCAGGGTTTTCTGTTTTCCCCGCAAAAAAAGATTTAAAGAAGTTCGGCATGATCAAAGTTTTTTTAGTTTGGTTGCAAATGTAGTAATTTCATCACATAACCCTGTTGCTTTTCAGGAAGTTTTTTCAGTAAGCAGTCCGTTCTCAGAGCTCAGTAAGCCCTCGTCCAGCATAAACCGTATCACTTCGCTCAACTGCTCTTTATCTGTATTTATGTGTGAAGCTATCTCCGCCGGAGTCATCGGATGCTCTTTCAGCAGAGCACATATTTGCTCTCTCAGTCCGTCGAAGGTGCTTTGTGATATATCCGGTTCGGCGCGGTGGCTGAGGCAGACGTCACATTGCCCGCAGTTATGTTCGTTCTTCTCTCCGAAGTAGCGGAGCAGCATCCGGCTACGGCAGACATTCTCCGAAGTGACGTATTCCACCATGGCATGGATACGGGTTTCATAGCGTTCTTTCCGTTCTTCATATACTGCTCGGGGTATTTGCAGATAATGGAGGTCTATCCGCTCACGTGTATATATAATGTAAGGTGTTTTTTTGTGCGGGATGTAGTCGACGATACGGCGCTTGCTCAGCATCACCAGCAAGTCGTAAATCTGTTGCCGGGTCAGTCCCGTACGTACCGCCAGAGTCTGCTCGCTGATGTAGGCATAGTCTGTAAAGACACCCGTGTAAGATCGCAGAATCATTTGTATCAGTTTCTCTGCAGCTTCTCCCATCTCACGGAGTTTATACAACTCATCCCGGCGGATCGTGAAGATAATCCGTGAGGCATTGTCTTGCTCATCGGTATATTCCAGGTATCCTGCCTGTGTCAATATCTTCAGTGCGCTGTCTGCAGGTACGGGAAAATATTTGAACTTGCGGCAGAATTCTTCCAGGCTGAAGTCATACATGCATCCCAGCCCGTCGCCCATCGCCATCTGATAATGATATTGCAGATGCTCATACACATCTTTTATATAGTCTTTATCCGGGAAAGTATCTGCAATGCGTTTGCTGAGCGTTGTTTTATCCGACTTGGCATAGAGTATCACCGCGTATGCCTTTTGTCCGTCTCGTCCCGCCCGTCCCGCTTCCTGAAAGTAGGCTTCCGGTGAGTCGGGCAGGTCCAGGTGGATGACGATACGTACGTCCGGTTTGTCAATGCCCATACCGAATGCGTTGGTAGCTACCATCACCCGGCTTTCTCCGTTTTGCCATCGTTTCTGGCGAAGATCTTTGGTTGCGTTATCCAGTCCCGCATGATAAAAGTCGGCCGTGATTCCTTCGTTTACCAGCAGCTCGGTTGTTTCTTTGGTTTTTCGCCGGCTTCGTACATATACAATCGCGCTGCCTTGTATCCGGTTCAGTATGTGCAGCAACTCCCCGTTTTTATTATCAGTGGGGCGAACGATGTATGCCAGATTCTTTCGTTCGAAGCTCATACGGAACACGTTTTCTTCCCGGAAACGGAGGCGCTCCTGTATGTCCTTCACTACTTCGGGAGTGGCCGTGGCGGTCAGTGCCAAGACCGGAGCATCTGGTACGAGATCCCTGATATCCGCTATTTTCAGATAAGCCGGACGAAAGTCATATCCCCATTGTGAGATGCAATGGCTTTCGTCTACCGTAATCATACTGATTTTCATGGACCGGAGTTTGGCCCGGAAGATTTCGGTATCCAACCGTTCGGGAGAGATGTATAGAAACTTATAGTCGCCGAAGATGCAGTTCTCCAATGCCACCACAATCTCTTGCCGTGTCATTCCTGAATAGATGGCTATCGCTTTGATTCCGCGCTTTTTCAGGTTCTGCACCTGATCCTTCATTAGAGCAATCAGTGGGGTGATGACAATGCACAATCCCTCTTTGGCAAGGGCCGGAACCTGAAACGTAATTGACTTTCCGCCTCCGGTGGGCATCAGTCCCAGTGTGTCTTTTCCATTGCCAATGCTGGTTATGATGTCCTCCTGCAGGTCGCGGAAGGAATCATAACCCCAGTATTGCTTTAAAATCTCTTGGTAAGTCACTCTATCGGTTTGATATCTTCAATCTGCAACTGCACTTCCCCCCGTTTGTGGGTGTTCTCTTCAATGGTATAGCAGATGTCAAATGATCGCTTGGTTTTGATATATCTCACGTGCGAACTTTGTCCGAAGGCGATGCCGTTCATCACATTGTTCGATTTGTTGTCTACCAGTTCCAGTTTGATGTGTTCCTGATCGCGACCGACTACCTTGCTTGTTCCATAATCGTACACGTGATGTGTGCAGAACACCGGTTTCTGGTTGTCGGGACCGAACGGGTTGAATCGTTTCAATTCATTGAAGAACTTCGGCGTGATATCTTTAAAATCTATTTCGGCATCGATATCGATCACTGCGCTGGTCTGTTCCGGCAGTATATGTTCCGACACGAAACTTTCGAATCTCTCGGTGAATGCCTGTACGTTTTCCACTTTCATCGATAGCCCGGCAGCATAGGTATGCCCTCCGAAGTTTTCGAGCAAGTCACGGCAATGTTCGATAGCTTTGTAAACATCGAAACCGGATACGGAACGTGCCGAACCGGTTGCCATATCATCCGTCCGGGTCAGTACGACTGCCGGACGATAGTAAATCTCCGTTAATCGTGAGGCAACGATTCCGATCACTCCTTTGTGCCAGTCTTCATTGTAAAGCACTATCGAACGACGGTCTGCCAAGCCTTCCAGTTCGGCTACGATTTTATTGGCTTCTTCCGTCATGCTCTTATCCAGATCCTTCCGGGTTTCGTTGTATTGGTTGATTTGTCCGGCTTTCTCAAGTGCTGCCGAGAAATCTTTCTCAATCAACAGGTCTACCGCTTCTTTTCCGTTCTGTATACGTCCGGAAGCATTGATGCGGGGACCTATTTTGAATACAATGTCGCTCACCGTAATTTCTTTTTCCGATAATCCGCATACATCGATAATCGCTTTCAGTCCTACGCTCGGATTGCCGTTCAGCTGTTTCAACCCATGATAGGCCAGGATACGGTTTTCGCCCATGATCGGTACAATATCCGATGCAATGCTTACGGCGGTCAGGTCGAGCAACGGAATCAGGTGATGAAACTCAATGCCGTTACTGATGGCAAAAGCCTGCATGAATTTGAAGCCTACGCCACATCCTGAAAGATGAGTGTATGGGTATGTATTATCCAGTCGTTTGGCATTCAGGATGGCAACGGCAGGGGGCAATACGTCGTCCGGTACATGATGGTCGCAGATGATGAAGTCAATTCCCTTCTCTTTGGCATACGCAATCTCTTCTACGGCTTTAATGCCGCAGTCCAGTACGATGATAAGCCCTACTCCGGTTTCAGCGGCGTAGTCAACTCCTTTTTTGGAAATTCCGTATCCTTCGTTATAACGGTCAGGGATGTAATAGTCAAGGTTCGAATAGAACTGTTGAATGAACTTGTAGACCAGTGCCACAGCCGTGGTACCGTCCACATCGTAATCTCCATAAATCAGAATGCGCTCTTTCTTTCCCATCGCCATGTTCAGGCGTTCCACTGCGATGTCCATATCCTTCATTAGGAATGGATCATGCAAATCGGGCAATTGCGGACGGAAGAATTTCTTGGCATCCTGTGCCTTCGTAATTCCCCTTTGTACCAAAAGTCGTCCCAGGACGGGGCTAATGCCTAGTTCCTGAGCCAATGCCCGGCTTATCTCTGCCTGTTCTTGTGTGATGGGTCGATAATTCCATTTGTGATTCATTTTATATATTGTTTTTTCTTTTTATCTGTTCTCTGATGCCGGAAGTGCATAACTTTCCAACAAGCTGTAAAAGTACGAAAAAAACCGGAAGTGTGGGGGATATACTGAAAAAAATAATTGCTTGTGTTTTGTTTATCGATATTTGGTGCGACATGGTGAATCTACTATCTTTGTATCGTACTATTAAGTGTTATAATTATGCAAGATATAATAAACGGACGTTGCGGTTGGTGCGGAAGTGACGAACTGTATGTGAAGTACCATGATCAAGAGTGGGGAAAATTGGTGACCGATGACAAGACGCTGTTTGAGTTTCTTGTGTTGGAGAGTGCTCAGGCCGGCTTGAGTTGGATAACCATCCTTAAGAAACGTGAGGGGTATCGCAAAGCCTTTTGCAATTTCGATGCTGAGTCGGTGGCACAAATGACCGATGAAGATGTTGAACGGTTGATGCACTTTGATGGCATTGTGAAAAATCGTCTGAAGATCAAATCGACCATCACAAATGCAAGGTCATTTCTCGCCGTACAAAAGGAGTTCGGTAGTTTTTATGACTATACTCTATCATTCTTTCCCGACAGAAAACCGATTGTCAATACATTTCAATCATTGAGTGAGATTCCGGTATCATCTCCCGAATCTGATGCCATGAGCAAGGATATGAAAAAACGGGGATTTAAATTCTTTGGAACTACGATTTGCTATGCTCACTTGCAGGCCTCCGGATTTATGAATGATCATCTGGTGGATTGCATCTGCCGGAAGAGGTAAATAACAATATAACTGTATACAGTGGGAGAGGATATTTTATGCCTTTTGCCCGTTAACATTGTTAATGCCATTTTCCGATGGCTTTGTTCTTGTCTGCAAATAACAAGTCTTTTGCATTTAAAGAATTTGCTATTTGCAGACGAAAAACGAACTTTAACGTAACGTTAAAATAAAGCTTCTGCAGATTGAAATATTGTGCTCTGAAGTAGCTGTAGATCATTTGTTTAAATGTATGTCCCGTTTCCCATTCCCGACAGAGAACCTTCCGTATGGAAACCGGTATACTTGCTTTTTTATCAACTGCAAACTGTACTTTCCTATCCGGATTATTTTCTTTTTGCCTTATTCAGTGCTGCTATCAGATACCTTCCTTTTGCCCCTATGTCACTCCAACAAGTATTGGCAATCAGTTGCCATACCCGTGTTCCTTTCCTTCCATAATCCGATAGCCTGAGTATGGCATTCACCTCTCCTGCTTCGGTAATCCCCAGTCTTTTGAGTGTATCCGTCAGTCCCGGATAATTGTGTGTCATTGTGTTGAAGGCGTATCCGGGTATCGGGAGAGGAGCAGAAACCTCCTCCCATTCTTTTTCCTTCCCCTTGGGGGGAGCTGAGGGGGGTAATTCTTTATTTTCCTCTGCTTTCTTTTCTTTTACTTTACTTTGTCCGGAATTGCATGCATTTTTTGCGTTAACGGCTACATCATGTACTACATTTCCCGGGCTAATGGTTACATTTTCACCTTCCGGCGCTTCTGTTTCCTGCTGAGTCAAGTCGTTCACCAGCAGATAGGGCAATGCTTTCAGATCCCTTTTTCTTCGCTTTGTTGCCTCCATCCATATCTTCTGTATGTTTGCCGAAGTCAGTATTCCGTTTGCCAGATAACTGTTTCTGTCCAATATTCCTTTGATGAAGAGGATCTCAATGATCCCCTGTACCTCAGCGGCCTGCACCTCTCTTCCCGCCTTGTTGGCAAAGATCAGGCACTGTTCTTCATCCCAATGGATGAAGTATCCCTCTTTGTATATTTTGCACAGCAGTTTCAGTACGATTGCCGAACCCTTTATTCCATATTTAGCTTCTATCACTTCCATTGCGTTCTCTTCCATGAAGTTTACGCCCACCGGGAAATAGTTGATCCCGTCATATGCTATTGCCATTGTTTTTTAGATTAGTCGTTTGTACTTTCAATAATACATTCACCATAAATTACCCCGGATTCCCAAAGATGTCTTCACTTGATTTCTCAAAATAAAAATAATTCATCGGTGAAAATCCGTGTAATCTGTGGTGGCGCCCTATACGATCGGTCTCCACTCCATGAAGTTCTCCATCTGGAATGTCGTCCATCGCTGTTCATCCACATTCCAGTAGACTACTGCGCCTTCTATTTGTGTGGGATCATACTTTTTGTGGAATTCCGCTTCATAGTAGATCAGTGTCGCTTTCACCAACTTGAAGTCTCCGTTCTGCTTCTGATAAGCGATGGCTGCGTGCCCGTATTGCAGGTGGTCGGTCAACGCTTCCAGGCGCTCCGCCATCCATTCGGCACACATTTCAGTGTATCCTTTCTCAAAGACAATCCGTTTTTTCCATCTCAGTTTCATGGCTTCAGTTTGTGATGCCGGTCTTTTCTTCTGTTTCATACGTATATGATTTAAAGGGTTAATAGATAAATTATCGCCCCAAAGGTAAGTCGGATCGAATGTATTCCGGTTTGATAAAATTCATTGTACGTATTTCAGCGCTTTTCTTCTTGGTTCTTTTTCTTTCTTTCCATCTTATTCCAGATTTCGTTGACGTAATTCCTGATTGTGCTGAAAACTAATGGTTTGAATACTCCATTTCTCATTTTTCCAAAAAGTTCTTTTTCCTCTATGTAGCGTGCCAACGAATCTTTGCATGTCTTGATATTTTGTTCTTTTGCGTCCAATATGTAGGATTCTATCAGCGCTTTTATAACTCCTTCATTGTTGGAGATAATTCCCGGTATCTGCGCTCCTGCTTTTCTGCCTCTTGTTTCTTTAATAGCTTCTGTGATAGGAGGTTGTGTTTTAGTGTTAGCGTTTTTTTACACTTTTGTTCACTGTCTGTAATAATTCATTTTCTTTGTTCATGATTTTTTTATTTAATCAATAATTAAATGTTGTTAATATGTTGCAAAGGTAGAGAGTAATCTTTCAGTAGGCAAATGAATGTGGAATTAAAGGGGGAATAAAAGGGAAAATGAAACCTTTTCTCTTCTTAATTGTCTGACATTAAATGAAATAATTCTTAAAAAAGTGAGTGTTTCAATAAACGATCGTCTAATTGAACGCAAAGATAGAGGGTATTTTCATAACTGCAAAATGTTTAATAAAAAAAATGTTTTCCTTCATGGCTTGATCTGTTTAATTATTTGATAATCAAATGTCTATAAACTAACAAAAAACGCTTTAATATCTGTCTGCTTTTATATGTATTTTAATTGTCTGGATCTTTAAAAAAGTGTGTTTCAAAAGACGATCGTCTATTGAAACACTTTCGCTTCATAATAGACTCGTTTACAGATTGTAAGATCAGTAAAGCCCTGTTTTTTCAAAACTTCGTTTTCTGTTCTTCTTTTTCAAACTGTCTCTCCTGCGATAGGGGAGTACTTGATGAAATGATATACGCTGCAAGGCAAACAACAGAATTAGCAAACTTGACCGGAAGGTGTTTCACTACCCCGGTGTCCCCCAATTATATCCTTTTGTGAACAATAGCATTAATAAATCCTGGTACGCCCTTCGTATCACCTATAGCCGTGAGCTTGCCTTTAAGGAATACCTGGACTCCCGAGGAGTGAGGAATTTTCTTCCCATGCGCTATGAATACGTATTCCGTGGTGAGCGTAAGATTCGTAAATTGGTTCCTGTTGTTCACAACTTGGTTTTTGTTTATGCCACTCGCAGTGAGGTTGACGAAATGAAATCCACTGTCGGGGCTTCTCTTCCTATTCGTTATATCATGGACCGTGAGACCCGTCAGCCTATTACCATTCCTGAAGTCCAAATGCGTAGTTTTATCGCCGTTGCCGGTAATTACGATGAACAGGTTGTTTATCTGGATCCTTCAGTCGTTTCCATGAAAAAGGGAGACCGTGTCCGTGTCACCGGTGGCATCTTCGAGGGAGTTGAGGGTGAGTTTGTCCGTATCAAAGGTGACCGCCGTGTGGTGGTTTCCATCCAGGGGGTTATGGCAGTTGCCACGGCCTTCATTCATCCCTCTTTAATCGAATTAATAAAGAATTAAAAACTCTGTGAACTCTGTGCCCTCTGTGGTGCATATTCCAATACGTAAATAAATCACCATGTTGTCTTTGCAATCAGAAATCGATTCTTTGTGCGCTGTTTCGCACGAACTTCTCCATTTAGGTCTGGATGGCGAACCCATCTACTCCGACCGTTTCCGTCAGTTGAATACGGATGTGTATCATCGTTGTGAGCATCTTTTCGGTTCACATGGACGTACCCTCGAAGAGGAAGCTTCTCTTTGTATCGCTTTGTTGACCGGCTATAATGCTACCATTTATAATCACGGTGATAAGGAAGATAAAATCCAGTCGGTCCTCAATCGTAGTTGGGATCTCTTGGATACACTTCCCGTCTCTCTGCTGAAATGTCGTTTGTTGGTAGCTTGTTACGCCGAGGTCTTTGACGAAGAGCTGGCGGCGGAGGCACATGCAATAATAGACGGTTGGAAGGATCGGGAATTGACGAGGGAAGAGTTTGAGATTGTGGAGCATTTAAAGAGTTTGGAAGCTAATCCATATCCGTACAGCGAACTACACGAATGATTCGTTCCCTTCTTTCCCGTTCTCCCCTTTACGTTTTGGCTCTCTATGCCAGCGTTTTGATTTTTCTGGTTTATACTTGTGCCTATGCCTACCGTAAGCCATTTACCGCAGCCATTTATGAAGGTGAGATTCTTTGGGGATTCGATGTCAAAATCCTGTATGTCCTTTCTGAGATTATCGGCTACGCCCTTTCCAAGTTCATCGGTGTTCGTATTCTGCCTTCGATGAAAGCGGGTCACCGCATCTATTATATAATAGGGCTGCTTACTTTTTCCGAAGTTGCTTTGTTGGGTTTTGCACTTCTTCCAGTTCCTTTGAAGGTGTGTTCTATTTTTCTGAGCGGTCTTCCCCTGGGTATGATCTGGGGTGTCATTTTTAGCTATATCGAAGGGCGTCGTATCAGTGAAATATTGAATGTCGGGCTGAGCGTTGCTTTGATAGTCTCTTCCGGTTTGGTGAAAACCTTGGGACAATTCGTGATGGATAATTTGCATGTGTCGGAATATTGGATGCCTTTTACCACCGGTTTGTTGGTATACCCTGTTATGTTGCTTTGCAGCTGGCTTCTCAATCAGATTCCGGCTCCCAATGAGCAAGATATCATACAGCGTACCAAACGTGCTCCGATGGATGGTAAAGACAGGCGTAAGTTTTTGAGGCAATTTTTTTGGGGAATCTGCATGCTGGTTGTTTTTTACGGTGCCCTGACCGTGTTCCGTGAGCTTCGTGACTCTTTCGCTGCCGATATTTGGAAGGAGCTCCATATTGAGGGTGCAATGATCTTTACTCAGACAGAGGTTCCCATTGCCGTTTTTGTCCTTGTACTGATGTTCCTGATTGTGTTTGTCCGTAATAACCGTTTGGCTCTTAATATCATTTATTGCATCGCCGTCACAGGCGGTTCCTTAATGGTTTTTTCCACATTGCTTTATGTGTACGGTTTTCTTTCTCCTATTTGGTGGATGATTCTTTCCGGTCTTGGTCTGTATATGGGGTATATTCCTTTCACTTACCTGATAGAACGTCTGATTGCTTCCCTTAGGGTGGTTAGTACAGCTGTTTTTATTATTTATTTGGCCGATTCTTTCGGCTATCTGGGCACTACGGGTGTGTTTATGGTCAAGAACTTCGTTTCTGCTGACATTTCCTGGACTGTCATGCTGATGCGTACTGCCCTTTTTTCAGGATTTGTTTCTGTCCTGTCGATTTTTGCGATTTACTGTTATTTCAAGCAACAATTGAATTCACTTATATTAATTCCCTCTGAAATTCATGATTAAAACAGCAATGATCATGGCTGCCGGTCTTGGTACCCGCTTCGGGCATTATACCGAGCTTGTGCCCAAAGGTTTTGTGGAGGTTGGTGGAAAACCTATGATTATCCGCTCTATCGAAACCCTTCTTTCCTGCGGTATCGAACGTATCATCCTCGGTACGGGTTATAAAAAAGAGGCTTATGAAGCCCTTCAGGCGGATTTCCCCCAGATAGAGACCTGTTTCAGTCCCCGTTATGCCGATACTAACAGTATGTACACTCTGTACAATACGCGTGACGTGATAGGCGATGACAGTTTCCTGCTGCTTGAATCGGACCTTGTTTTTGAACGCAAGGCCATCCTCTCGCTACTGGATGACGAATTCCCGGATGTGATGCTTGTCTCTTCTCTGACCAAGTTCCAGGATCAGTATTATGTGGAATATGACCGCAATCACATCCTTACTTCCTGTTCGGTAGACAAGAACGCCCTTGAGGCAAAAGGCGAGCTGGTCGGTATCCATAAACTTTCCAATACTTTCTACCGCCGGATGTGCGCCGATTATGCGACCATCCTGGAGTCCCAGCCTAAACTGGGTTACGAGTACGAACTGCTCCGCATGTCCCGTTCCGTTTCCCCTGTCCGTGTGCTCAGGGTGGAGGGTCTTAAATGGTATGAAATCGATGATGAAGCCGACCTTTCGTATGCCGAGGAGCACATCATCCGCTATTGTTAAAAACAAATCTTTTCCATATATGAACAAGAAAATCTATGTCGGTATGACCGCGGATATCATGCATCCGGGGCTGATCCATATTATTCATGAAGCTACTAAATACGGTGATGTCATCGTCGGTCTGCTGACGGACAAGGCCATCGCCGAACACAAACGCCTCCCTTACCTTACCTATGATCAGCGTAAGGAGGTTGTTGAGAATATCAAGGGGGTTTTTGAGGTTGTTCCCCAGGAGGACTGGAGCTATGTTCCGAATCTGGAAAAACTCAAGCCTGACTATATCATCCACGGCGACGACTGGAAAACGGGCCCGTTGCGCGAGGTGCGCGAACAGGTTTTTGAGGTGATGAACGCCCAGGGGGGCAAGGTAATCGAGATCCCTTATACCCGGGGCATCAACTCCTCCTCGCTCGACAAGGATATCAAGGCGATCGGGACTACCCCTGACGTACGTCTTAAGTCCCTCCGCCGCCTGATCCAGGCCAAGCCTGTGGTCCGTATCCTGGAGGCTCACGACGGTCTTTGCGGTCTGATTATTGAGAATCTTGAAGTCCAGAAGGGTGATAAGCGCGAGGTCTTTGACGGCATGTGGTCCAGCAGCCTGACCGACTCCACGAGTAAGGGTAAACCGGATATTGAAGCGGTCGACCTTACCACCCGTTTACAGGACCTGAACAATATCCTTGAATGCACCACCAAGCCTATTATTTTTGATGGAGACACGGGTGGCAAGATCGAACACTTTGTCTTTACTGTGCGCACTCTGGAACGTCACGGCATTTCTGCGGTAATCATTGAAGATAAAGTCGGTCTGAAGAAGAATTCCCTTTTTGGTACTGACGCTATCCAGACTCAGGATAGTATCGAGGGTTTCTGCGATAAGATCAGAGCAGGGAAGAATGCCCAGGTCACCGGTGACTTTATGATCATTGCGCGTATCGAAAGCCTTATTGCCGGCAAACCCATGAGTGACGCCCTCGAACGTGCTTATGCCTATGTACAGGCGGGTGCGGACGGCATCATGATCCACAGCAAGGATAAGTCGGGTGAGGATATCCGTGAGTTCTGCCGGACTTTCCGCAAAGAATACGCCCATGTTCCCATTGTCGTTGTTCCGACGACTTATGACCATGTGCACGAATCCGAACTTCACGAATGGGGTGCCAACGTAGTCATTTACGCCAACCACCTTCTCCGTGCCGCTTACCCGGCCATGATGAACGTGGCCAGGACCATCCTTGAAAACGAGCGCGCCGAGGAGGTCCGTCCGCTTTGTATGCCTATCAAGGAAATTCTGGAATTGATTCCGGGCACTAAATAAATCAGACGGTTATGGTAAGTGTAGAAAAGATATACGATACGTTCCTTCATCACGGTGTTGACTTCTTTACGGGTGTTCCCGATTCCCTTTTGAAGAATATTTGTGCCTATATCACGGATCATGCTCCGCGTGGTAAGCATATCATCGCCGCCAATGAAGGTTCCGCGGTGGGCATTGCCTGCGGTTATTATATGGCTTCTGGCAACGTTCCTTTGGTTTATATGCAGAACTCCGGTCTGGGAAATACGGTGAATCCCCTCTTGTCCCTTGCGGACGAGAAAGTGTACAGCCTTCCTCTTCTTTTGCTGGTCGGCTGGCGCGGTGAGCCCGGCACAAAAGACGAACCCCAGCATAAGAAGCAGGGCGAGGTTACCCTTGATCTTCTGAAAGCCATGAAAATTCCTTTTATAATTCTGGATACGGATGAAGACGAGGCCCTGGCGCAGATCCATGACGCGGTTGTCTCGGCGAAGAGCCGGTCGATTCCCCATGCGATTGTCATCCGTAAAGATACGTTTGGAAAATATAAATTGCGTCAGGAAGCCTTGAATGACTATCCTCTGTCCCGCGAGGAGGCGCTAATGCAGGTTGTCGACCACCTCGGGGACAATGACATTGTGGTTTCCACCACGGGCAAGCTCTCCCGTGAGCTTTTCGAGTACCGTGAATCGAAAGGGCAGGGGCACGCAAGGGATTTCCTAACTGTGGGTTCCATGGGTCACAGTTCTTCCATTGCCCTGGGGATTGCCCTTGAGAAGCCTGACCGCCGTGTCTACTGTCTTGACGGTGACGGTGCCTTTATCATGCACATGGGTGCTGTCAGCAATATCGGCGATCTTTCTCCCAAGAATTACAGGCACGTCCTTTTCAACAACGGTGCCCATGAATCTGTCGGCGGTCAACCCACGCTCGGTTTCCGTCTGGATATCGCCTCGATAGCGAAAGGTTGCGGTTATGCGCATGTACTGACTGCCTCCGACAAGGAAGGGCTTTCGTGTGCGCTTGAGAAGCTGTCCGGCCTGTCCGGCCCGGTTCTTCTTGAAATTAAGGTCCGGATCGATTCACGTGACGATCTGGGTCGCCCTACGACTACTCCGGTAGAGAATAAAGAGCATTTTATGGCATTTTTAAAAGATACGCATTCATGAATATCGAAAGAAAGATCCTTTTGAATCCGGGTCCCGCCACCACGACGGATACGGTGAAGCTGGCGCAGGTTGTTCCCGATATCTGTCCGCGTGAGAAAGAGTTTGCGGGTATGATGAAACAGTTACGTGACGACCTGGTCCGCGTTGCGCATGGAGACCTCTCCAAACATACGGCCGTCCTGTTTTGCGGCTCGGGTACGATCAATATCGATATCTGCCTGAACTCTCTTCTTCCTGCGGATAAGAAAGTTCTGGTTGTCAATAACGGTGCCTACAGCACCCGTGCGGTGGAAGTCTGCGAATATTACGGTCTTCTCCATATCGATTTGAAGTTTTCCGTTTACGAACTTCCCGACCTGTCGGTAATCGAAAAGACGCTTTCCGACAATCCGGACATCGCTTTGGTCTATACCACGCACCATGAAACGGGTACGGGTATCTTGAACCCCATCCGTGAGATCGGAAAAATAGCCCATTCGCACGATGCCGTTTTTGTTGTCGACACCACTTCCTCCCTGGGTATGATTCCTTTTGATATCGGGAAGGATAATGTTGACTTTTGTATGGCTTCGGCTCAGAAAGGCCTTCAAGCCATGACGGGTCTTTCCTTTATCGTAGGTGATGAATCCCTGATACGTGCTTCAAGGGATTATCCGAAACGTTCCTACTATTGTAACCTCTATTTACAATACGATTACTTTGAGAAGACGGGTGAGATGCATTTTACTCCTCCTGTTCAAACCGTTTACGCTGCCCGTCAGGCTCTTGATGAATATTTTGCAGTAGGTGAAGAGGCTAAATTCGCCCGTCACAAGAGGGTCTTTGAAGCCATCCATAAAGGTTTGCAAGAGCTTGGTCTTCAGTATGCGATCAAACGTGAATGGCAGTCGGGTCTTGTTGTTTCTGTATTGTATCCTGATGATCCCCTCTGGGATTTTGATAAGGTTCATGATTACTGCTATGAACGTGGCTTTACGATCTACCCGGGTAAGATTTCCACAACGAATACATTCCGGCTTTGTGCGTTGGGAGAGATTGATGTGGAGGATATTGAGAGGTTCTTTGAGGTGATGAAGGAGGCACAATCTTTTGTGTGTGATGATAATATTTGATTTTAAGTTTTCTCGGAATAGAAATAGAGCCTCTTTTTGAATAATAAAAACGTATTTTGATATGATAATTTTTTTAAATATCCTATTTGTATGTAATTATTGAATTTTAGTTCTACTAACCAATACTTGATTTATAAAGTATACTTAATTTGAAAATATAAGTTAATGAGTTTTTTTAGAAATAAAATATTTATATTTCTGCAAAAAGGCAGTGATAGGAGTGTAAATATAAAGAAGAATGTAGCAGGTTCTTTATGTCTTAAAGTTATAAATATATTTATTTCTTTGCAAGTAGTTCCATTGACTATACATTATGTTAATCCTAGTAAATATGGTGTTTGGCTAACTCTTAGCTCTATTATTGCTTGGATTAGTTATTTTGATTTTGGTTTTGCTCATGGTTTTCGTAATCGTTTTGCTGAAGCAATTGCTAAAGGAGAATTTTTGTTAGCTAGGAAATATGTAAGTACAACATATGCAGTACTATTTATCCTTTTTTCTATAATATGTGTGATACTATTGGGACTTAATAGTTTTTTAGACTGGACTCGTATATTGAAGTTGGAACCATCACTAATTTTAGAATTAAGAGTGCTAATGCAGATACTTATTTGTTTCTTTTGTTTATATATAGTAGCAAATATATTTACTACGATGCTTACAGCTTATCAAAAACCAGCGTTAGCATCATTGATAAATACTGGTGGGCAGGTATTTGCTTTTATAGCAATATATCTGTTGACTAAATTTACAAGTGGGTCTTTGATAAATTTGGCTTTTGCTTTCTCTGGTATTCCTTGTTTAGTCCTTATAATTGTATCTGTATTTGTTTTTTCAACGAAAAGATATAGTGCTTTTGCACCATGTATTCGTTATGTTAATTTTAGACTTACCCGTAATATAATAGGTTTAGGAGGAAAGTTTTTTATAATAATGATTTCAATGCTATTTTCTTTGCAGTTTATAAATATAATAATATCGAGGATACAAGGTCCTGATGCTGTAACTCAATATAATATAGCTTATAAGTATTTCAGTATTATAAATATGATAGCATTAATAATATTAACTCCTTTTTGGTCTGCTTTTACAGATGCTTATGTGAAGAAAGATTTTGGGTGGATGGCTGTGGTTGTGAAAAAATTGGAGCGACTTTGGCTTTTGTGTATTCCGGCTGTTGTGATTATGATTATATGTTCAGAAGTTGCATATGCTTTTTGGATAGGTAACTCAGTTCATATAAATATGAAGTTATCTATTATTGTTTCTTTATATGTCTTATTCCAGACATTGGGTAGTACCTATATGTATCTTATTAATGGAACTGGTAAAGTAACTTTGCAGATGATATTGTATATATGTTTTGCATTTGTTTCAATTCCTTTAATGAGTCTATGTTGTGAAAAATTGGGAACGATTGGAGCTGTTGTTGTTCCGTGTATAATAATATTTATTCAGGCAATAGTTGGAAAGATTCAGATAAATTTAATTGTGAACCAAAAGGCATATGGACTTTGGAATAAATAATTGTTTATTTATGTAAAATAGATGTAACATGGGAGTAATGAAGTTTATCTTATTAAAAAGCATCTCTTTTAGTGAGAAGTGTAATAATATTTTTTGGAGGCGTTTTAATGTGTTTTTGTTTAAACTAAATGGAGTCGTTTTAAGGGATAGACCTGTTATTAGAAATAAGGTTTTCTTAAAAATGAATTCGAATTCGACATTTGTAATAGGGAATAAATTCCGCTTTATTTCAGGTTCGAATTTAAACCCATTGTCGTCAAACATAGTTGGTTCTATCTTTTTATCTGAAGGATCAAAAATAATAATAGGAAATAATGTTGGCATTAGTTCGTCGGTTTTGGTCTCTTTTAAGGAAATAATTATAGGTGATAATGTTCTTGTTGGTGCTGGTTGTTTAATAATGGATACAAATGGGCATTCTTTAAATCCCTTTGAACGCCGTATGGAGGCTGAAACACATGCAGGAAGAACAGGACAAGGAATAATAATTGATTCAGATGTATGGCTGGGAACAAATTGTTCAATATATGCTGGAGTTCATATTGGAAGAGGTGCAGTTGTTGCAGGAAATAGTGTTATTCGTAATGATATACCACCTTATGCTGTTGTTTTAGGTAATCCTGCTAAAATCATTTCTTTTGTTTTTTCACCAGAGGAGATAGTTGAGTTAGAGAAAAAAAATTATCCGAAAGATGAACGTATACCATTAGAAGTTTTAGAAAAAAATTATAATAAATATTATATAAATAGGTTTAAGGAGATAAAGCAGTTTTTAAAACTATGATTATATTCAAACTATACAACTATGGAATTGAAAGAATTTGTGGCTCAGTTTGCTGAGCAATTTGATGAAACGGAAATATCAGAAATTCAATCTGATACAGTATATAAAGAGTTGGATGAATGGAGCTCATTAACATCGATGAGTATTATTGCCTTCGTTAAGACAGTGATTGGGAAAAACGTAACAATGACTGACTTTAAAAATGCTGAAACTGTAGAGGACTTATACAATGTTATTCTATCAAAAAAATAAGATGAAAGAAGTTAATCCGTTTTCACTGTTAGGTAAAAAAATACTTGTTACTGGAGCTTCTTCAGGTATAGGTAAGTCTATAGCTATTGCGTGTGCAGGAATGGGAGCGAACCTATACATAACAGCTCGCAGCAAGAAAAAGCTCAATATTACTCTTGAAGAGATGTTGGAAGAAGGCGAGCACAAAGCTATTATTGCTGATCTCACGAAACAGGAAGATATAGAACGTCTTTGTCAATCACTTCCAAAGCTTGATGGTATTGTACATTGCGCTGGAGTGGGAAGTAGAGTATTATGTAAAAATCTCACAGAGGCAGATCTTAAAGAAGTGTTTCTTCCTAATGTAGAAGCTCCTATTTTACTGCAATCGTCTTTGCTTTCACGGAAAAAGATAAATAAAGAAGCAAGTATTGTATTCATAGCTTCCAGAGCAGCGAGAATTCCCAGTATGGGTAATGCTGCTTATAGTGCAACAAAAGGAGCAATTCTGAGCTATGCAAGATGTTTGGCCTTAGAACTTGCACCACAACTGATTCGCGTAAACTCTGTTTGTCCTGCAATGATTTGGACAGACTTGATTTTACAAGAGGGTGTGGAAAGAGAAACTCTTGAGGAGGCTGAAAAGAAATATCCTCTAAAAAGATATGGGTATCCAAAGGATGTAGCTTACCTTGTACTCTATTTACTTTCCGATGCTTCAAGTTGGATGACAGGGTCGGCTGTTGATTTAACGGGAGGAGCGATAGAACTCTAATATTATAGTATAATTATGATTTATATTAAAGCAGTTAGTTTATATCTTCCAAAAAAGGTAATAACGAATGAAGATCTTGTACGTGAATTTCCTGAGTGGAGTGTGGAGAAGGTTGCAAAGAAAGTAGGTGTAAACTCTCGGCATGTAGCAGAGGAAAATGAAACAGCAGGTGATATGGCAGAAAAAGCAGCTCTTCGCCTTTTTAAAGAATATGATATAGAACCAAAATCAATAGACTTTATTTTACTCTGTACACAGAGTCCTGATTACGTTTTACCTTCAACTGCCTGCATCCTCCAACATCGTTTGGGGATACCGACAACAGCGGGAGCTTTTGATTATAACCTTGGTTGTTCTGGCTGTATTTATGGCCTTGCTCTGGCGAAGGGGTTAATTGCTGGAGGGATAGCTAAGAATGTACTTATACTTACGGCCGAAACATATAGCAAATATCTGCATTCAAGTGATAAAAGTTATCGCTCAATCTTTGGTGATGGAGCAGCAGCCTGCCTTGTAAGTACTGAAGGTTTTGCAGAAATAGGTAATTTTTCATTGGGTACAGATGGAAGCGGGGCGGAGAAACTAATTGTAAAGACTGGAGGAGCACGCCATAAGAACATAACAGGTTTTTCTACTATTGATGATGAGGGACATATATGTTTTGATGATTATTTATATATGGATGGAGGTGGCATATTCAATTTTACCCTCGATGCTGTTCCTGCTATGATGAAAGATATTTTGAGTAAAAATGACATGGAAAAGAATGATGTTGACTATTTTGTATTTCATCAAGCAAATAAATTTATGCTCAATACAATTCGTAAGGTATGTGTTTTGCCAAAAGAAAAATTTTATGTAAATCTATATGAAACAGGTAATACTGTTTCTTCTACCGTCATGATAGGACTAAAGGATTGTATAAATGCTGGTGAAATAAAGGAAGGTATGAAAGTAATGATAGCAGGCTTTGGTGTCGGATTGAGTTGGGGAGGGGTAATTCTAAAATTTTAAAGATTCTCTTTATTAGGTAACAAATAATAAAATAATAATTTATGGACAAACCATTGATTTCTGTTATCACAATAAACTACAATAACAGAAGTGGCTTGGAACGCACTATTAAATCTGTAATTAATCAAGTATCAACAGATTTTGAGTACCTCGTTATTGATGGACACTCAGAAGATGGTAGTGTGGATATTATTTGTGAATACGCTGATCAAGTAGATTTTTGGCTGTCAGAGTCAGATACAGGTATCTATAATGCTATGAATAAAGGTGTAGCAAATGCTCATGGTAAATATGTGCTTTTTTTAAATTCTGGAGATATGTTTTATAATAATCTTGTTTTAAAAATGGTGCATGATAAATTAATAGGTATTAACGCTGATTATGTTGTAGGGGATATCGTTATTAAGTATAGACATCATTTTGATAGAATAATACGATCACCTCGAAACGTAACAGCTGATTTAATCATTGTAGATGCGTTATCTCATCCTGCAAGCTTTATTAAGAGAGACAGGTTGTTGGCTTGTCCTTATGATGAAAAGTTGAAAATTGTGGCTGATTGGAAACAGTCTTTTCAAGATATAATAGAAAATAATGCAACTTATGAAAAATTGGATATAATAATAGCTAAGTTTGAACCTGGGGGTGTATCTAGTACAAATCGTGCACTAGTAGAGAAAGAAAGAAAACGAGTATATGAGGAATTATTTACACCAATTATGGCTGAATTTTTTATTGAGTTGAGACAATCGCAGGCTATAATAATAAAGAAAGAGGACTCTATATTCTTTTTTAAATTTGTAAAAGTATACAAAAGAATAAGAAGACGTATATCTACTTTTTTTTAAATAGCTCAGAATCTGTCTCATGATTGAGAAAAGAGTCTTTTGGTTAGCGTAGAAAAATGACGTATTACTTAACCGATAGTAATACTAGAACTTTGCAGATGTTACCTTAAAAGCAAAGTATATGTATAGTTATACTGATTATGAACGTCTTTTTGTCCGTTATAAATTGGAAGGTCTTCTCTTTGGTATTTCGATAGAGAAATTCTGCATATCTAACAAAGTACCTTATAACCTGTTTAAAAAAGGTACAAGGACACACGAAGAAAGATAATTCCTCGTCCAAGTCTTGGGTACTCCTTCAACGGGTGTAGCTTCAGCGGAGATGTCTACGCCAATTTTGGCTTCAAAGCGGATGACCGATATGCAGTTCTTCCGGTCATGGGCTTCGTATATTGGTGGATATCCGTGTGAGCAATAGTGTGCATATCAGCCAGAAGAATTTAGATTACAAAAGTTTGAGAAACGTTTCATGGCTGTGTATAAATTTAGATAGGTAATCTCGTAGCGGCGATGAAAGGATTTATTCAATCAATTGGGAGGATGTAATCCTGTTGTTAGGATCTCCTGCTGTTAAAAAGATGAGAATCAAATAAATAATAAGGGGAAAAGGAACGGAATCGTTTTTATTATTACTTGTATCTTTTAATTAAATAAGATTCTGAATATGAACGATTTGGAAAGAGTGAGATTGCTTGCTTTCGCAAGGAAGTTAAAGTAACGGGAGGATACCTCTGTATCTTCTGAAGACCCATATTCAGATATGACACCGGACGAAAGATCGAAAATAATAATGGAGCTGATGGCGGCTCGTCAGTGGGATGCGGAAGACATTCAGTGGAACGTGGTGCACATAGATGAAGTTGTCCAAGGTTGATGAACTTCTTTCTATGCAGAAGGCTGTTATGTCGGCAGAAAAAAGTTGGACGATTGCAAACAGACGGTTAATAATCTGTTGTCTAAAATAATAGCATTGGAAGAGAGGTTGAAAGTCTGTAATAAGAACCTTTATGGTGGTAAGAGCAAAAGGGTATCAATAAAAAGAAGTGGGAGTCCGAAGATGACCATATACATGATAAGGATGATTTTGACGGAACCCCACGATCCATCGAATCACCATTGCCTAAGTATAGTGAGGAGTATATGTGGAAAGAGAACGTGGAAGTGAAATCAAAAGAGATCCGTTTTTATCGTCAAAGATTGTTCTATTGTACCATGAGTACCGACAATACGGTTTGTCATGACGGTGACATCCGTCAACTGCCTGCAGGTGCAATCATCATTAAACGCATTCGTAAATATGCTTATGGGCAGATAATCAAGGTTGTAGAGTATACTTATGAAGCTATTCGCTATAAAACGTCGGATGAAACGATTCACGAAGGCTATTTTCCGTTTGGCGGCCACCCGGAAATTATCGGTGTGGTTCCAGGAACACACGTCTTCGGTTCTTTTCTGGTTTATCCGGCTTTCAATAAGTATGTTCTGGATGCTCCGCTTTGCCGTGAAATGTATCGGATATCGGGGGAATCAATGAATTTGAGTCGTATGAACTTGACCAATTGGTTAGAAAAAGGTGCTACTTATTTCTGCGAGTTGATTACTTATCTTAAAAATACCTACCTGGAGAAAGATTCTATCATAAACTGCGATGAAACGCGGTGTCGGGTAAAGCATGAAGGATGCTATAAGAAAAAATATATATGGTGTCTGGTCAACAATTCCTCCAAAGTAGTTATCTTTTGCTATAAAGGTGGTTCCAAAGGACGGGATGCCCTGAAGCGTATATGGATGACAGTCAGGTGAAATCCCTTCAGTCGGACGGCTGCAATGCTTATATGTATTTGGATGACCAATTTAGATACGGAATATCTTTGTTGCATGGTTCACGCTAGAGCTAAGTTCAAGTATACGTTAGAGGAGGGCGATGATAAGGATGCGATCTTCGTATTGGAGTTGATTGGTGAGCTTTACAAACAGGAATGCAAGTATGAAAAAGGTAAGTTGTCTGCCGGACAGATAAAGCTTTGGCCGAATAACTTAAAGGCTAAAGAAATAATCATAAAGTTACGCAGTAAGCTTGATGTCTTACCCAGTGAAGAACATCCGCCTTGCGGAGAGTTGATGGAGAAGGTCATAAGTTATATGAATGCTTTTTGGGTTCAGCTGTTTGTTTACTTAAATGATAGCTCTTATTCAATTGACAATTCCATTGCCGAACGTGTTATTCGTCTATTGGCTGGTGAGTGAAAGAATTCGTTATTCTTCGGAAACGATAAGATGGCGCGTGTCTCAGCGGTATATCATACCATCATCTCAACATGTAAGATGCAGGGTGTGCCGGTGCTGGATCATTTCAAAAGATTCTTCAGCGAGATTGTTAAAGGCTGTAGGGATTATGAACGTTTATTGCCCTTAACTATAGGACTGAGCTAATAACAAATTTAAAAAATCAATATCCTTCTTGACGTTATTTATTGGGAAACCGCCTTGTGAGGGCTTTCCTTGAGCTACACGTCAAAATTGGGCGCTATCAGTCTTTTGGGTATTTTATAGTTTTTATTTAAATGAATGATGAATGTATATGTGCGAAAATAGAATATTTATTTTTAGGATATGGTACTATCAACTGAGAAAATAATTCCTAAAATAATTTGTTTAGTAATCTTGCTGCAAAATCCCGTATGGCTAGTTTGGGGAATTGGGACGGAACTGAGCTTTATTTTATTATGTTTTCTTTTTGTCATATTGTATCCCCGTAGGAGGCGTTTGAGAAAAGATTATGTATTCTTTTCGTTGTTTATTTTATTACCTGTTTTTGTAATTCGTCCATTATTTTCGGGGTTTCATTTAAGTGGAGTATTGTATTTACTTCTTTTTTTAATGTTACCATGTATAACTTATTCGGAAGGGGAAAAAGCGTTAAATATACTAACAAATATATTGTCTCTGATTATAACTATATCTTTACCAATGTGGTTGATTCATGTGTTTATAGTCCCTATTCCACATATTGGATATTTTGATTTGTCACAATTAAAAGGTAGTGAAGCTATTTATGAAAATCATATTTTTTTTGTTTCATTTGTTGGTAATGAAGGTTATTATAGATTTTACTCTATGTTTGATGAACCTGGAGTGTTAGGTACACTTTCGGCATTCATTTTATTTGCACGCAAATATGAATTTAATACAAAAAATATAATAATTCTTTTAGGTGGAATCTTTACTTATTCACTTGCATTTTACATATTGTCAATTGTTGGCTTCTTATACGCATACACCAAAAAACCTAAAACATTATTACTTGTGATATTCATATCATTTCCGATTGCTTTTTCTATAAACTATTTTCTTAAGGATGATATAGCATATCAGCAAGCTATTATATATAGACTTGGAGATAATAGTTTAGAAGAGAATCTAGATAGAAGAACAAATTATCGAGTTGATAGATATTACAATAATATGGTATCTACCTTTGATGGTTTATGGGGCTTAGGTTCAAAAAAAATAGATGCATTGGGTCTTGATGAAGGACAGTCATATAAACGCTTTGTTTTAGAATTTGGTACTTTAGGGCTTCTTAGTATGTTGATATTATATTTTTTGATAATTAAAACTAGGTACTCTTATTTATCAATAGGTTTTTATATTATATTCTTTTTATCGTTTCTACAACGCCCATTTGCTTGGACGGGATGGCAAATATTACTTTTTTATAGTGTAGTATGTTCTTTTAAAATGAGTGATTTTTCTATTGAAAAACAAAATTCTTAATAAAAAAATTGAAATTAAATAATGAAATATTTATACGACTTTATTGTAAAACTCTATCCATTACTGTATAATCGCAATTGGCTTCCTACTTTTGTTTGGAAATTTTTTCGTGTTTCATTTAGGGCTATATTAAATAGATTGGCAATTTACTACTTTAAAGAAGATGTAGTTAATGAAGAAGTGAATAAAGATATTATTGTGTCTTTTACAACATTTCCTGTTAGAATAAATTATGTTTGGTTAGTGGTCGCTTCTATGTTGCACCAAACAAAAAGGCCTGGGAAAGTTATTTTATGGTTATCAAATGAACAATTTAAAAATAAAGAAGAACTTCCTAAAAAACTTTTATCATACGAAAAATTTGGTTTTGAAATACGCTTTGTTGATGGAGATATCGGGTCACATAAGAAATATTTTTATGCATTTCAAGAGTTTAAAGAGAAAATGATTGTGATTGTTGATGATGATATTTTTTATCCTACAGATATGATAGAAAAATTATTTAAGATATATTCTGAGCAAGAGACCCCCTGTGTTATTGGGAGATATGGCTGTTTTATCTCAAAAGATTTAGATGGAAGGTTATTGAGTTATAGTCATTGGAAAACGATACATGGTAATGCAAATAGTGAAAATCTTTTCTTTGGCTCAGGAGGAGGAACTTTGGTATGTCCGAAATATTTGTATAGAGATGTTTTTCGTAAAGATCTATTTATGGAGTTGACGCCGAAGGCCGATGATATTTGGCTAAATGCCATGTGCCGTTTAGCAAAGGTTCCTATAAAAATTATAAATGCAGGGCCACCAATGCCAATACTCATTACAAATAATATAAAGTTAGCATCTGAAAATCTTTGGAAAAACAAAAATGATCAACAAATAAATGCTGTACAACATTATTATAAAGAGAAACTCGGTTATACACCTTTTTAAAAACAATAGATAAGTATTTAGAGGGTGTTTTACTGAATGTTGATTGAATTTGATAAATAAAATATAAAGATAGTTTTGTAAAGTAAATATTGATCTATTTGCAGGCTATTATTGTATTACATATTAAATCTTTTTTTATTGTAATGCAACAAATGGTATGTGAAATAGAACCTTAATTATAAAATTGTTATATATCGATTGGAGAAAGGCAGACAAAATTTTATTGTCTATTTGGTGGAGGATAATGAAACTTATTTTTTGAAATGAAAAAAGTTCTATAGTTTCTAAATTATGCAGTAATTATGTGTATGAAGTTTTGATTGTTAGTCTCTTCAAGCTTTGCGTAATTTTAGTAAAGAGTCCCATATATTTTATTTTATTAATGTGAAATTTAGATAGTAAAATACTAATATAATAATTAGTATAATTACTGATCTGTAATAAGTAAAAAAATATTATGAATTTTGAAAATAGTAAAGTTTATTTTTTTCTTCGGAATTCCGTACTTTATGGAATGCTTCAGCCTATTTGGCGCTTCTATTATAGAAAGTGTAGAAAACGTGCAATGAAATTATATGCTTGTGAGTTATTAGAAAACATGAAGCAAATATTGGATAAAAACAATATTTTGTTTTGGCTTGATTTTGGGACTCTTTTAGGTGCATATCGTGATAAAGACTTTATTTCATATGATTGTGATATTGATATTGCAATTTTGTATGAAGATGCAGAACGTGTAAGGAATTTATTGAAAAATTCTGATTTCTGTTTAACTCATGAATATCGTGTTGGAATAGCAGGTGAAGTGGCTCAGTTAAGTTATAAATATAAATCTTTGTCGATTGATATCTGTTTTTATCATAAGAAGAATGAATCTATGTATTGTTATTTGTGCTCTATTCTGCCAGGTGTTTCAATCGTGAACAATAGAAGATGTGTTGTAGCAGTTGCTAAATGTGTTGTTCCATGTGAGAAATTTGCAGATATAAACTTTCATAAGTTAATATATCATGCTCCATTTCCAACGGAAGAGTATTTGGCTGCTCATTATGGACCCAATTTTATGATACCTGACTCTAAATTTGATTACACAAAGGATGCTCCAAACATAACTAATTATGCTATAGAAGAATTAGCTGGTGAATGTATCTATAACGACTAAAATATAGATGAAGATTTTACATATATGTAATGCTTATCAGACAAATTCTTTATATCAAGAGTTGTTTGATAGAATTCAAAAAGATAACATTGATCAAGTTGTTGTTGCTCCAGGATATTATAAATCTGGTAGTGAATGTGTTAATGGAGTCCAAGTACTGTATTATTTTAGAAAAACTGGTAGTTTTCAACGCTTGTTCTGGAAGCATAAAGTAAATCGTATAACAAAATATGCTCTGTCAAATGTAACAATATCGACTGTGGATATTATTCATGCGCATACTCTTTTTAGTGATGGGGCTGTGGCTTATCAATTGTGGAAAAGACATTCGATACCGTACGTTGTTGCCGTCAGAAATACAGATATAAATTTCTATTTTAAGTACTTTTTACTTTATCGTTCTTTAGGATATAATATATTAAAGCATGCAAGTAAGGTGTTTTTGATTTCAGATTCTAATAAAAAGAAATTTTATAATATATTACCGACTGGAATACGGAAAAATATAGAACATAAAACAGAAGTCTTGCCGAATGGCATAAATGATTATTGGTTGTTGCATCGGAATTATAAACCACCTCATAATAAAAAAACACACAGTGAAATTAATTTGGTATATGTAGGAGATTTTGTTAAAAATAAAAATATTCATGTGGTAGTAAAGGCTGTTGAATATTTAAATAAAGTGGGGGTTAATGTTTTGTTTACTGCTATTGGGAAAAAAGACAATACAATGAAAGGTTATCAAAAGTATCTATTTAGGGAGGAGGCTAAGTGGGCTTTTTTTAAAACAATGGAGCGATTCGATAAAATAAGTTTAATTAATTTTTATAAGACTTGTGACATTTTTATAATGCCTTCATTAACAGAAACTTTTGGCTTAGTGTATGTTGAGGCTTTATCTCAAGGTCTGCCCATTATTTATACTAAAGATCAAGGTATTGATGGCTTTTATGAAGAAGGTTATGTAGGCTTTCATGTTGACCCTCATGATATTGATGATATTGCAAAAAAGATCATCATGATTATTAATAACTATGATACATTAACCGATAATATTAGAAATTTACAACTGGATACTTTTGATTGGAATAATATAGCAAAAAGATATATTGATTGCTATACTTCAATCTTTCATAATACGTTCCTGGAATAAAAGATATTCTTAAGATTTTAGTAATATGACACAGAAAATTAAAATTGCCGTAATCGGTCTCGGTTACGTAGGGCTTCCTTTGGCCCGTTTGTTTTCAACAAAGTATAAAACTATTGGTTTTGATATGAATCAGTCACGGGTTGATTCATTGATGGGTGGACATGATTCAACAATGGAAGTTAGTGATGAATTATTGCAATCTGCAATAAAGGAAAATGGTTTCTTTTGTACGACGAAACTTGATGATATTAAAGATTGTAATTTTTATGTAGTAGCTGTCCCAACCCCTGTTGATATTAATAACCGTCCCGATTTGACTCCTTTAATTGGTGCAAGTACCACTGTTGGAAAAGTTCTATCTAAAGGAGATATTGTAGTATATGAATCGACTGTCTATCCAGGCGTTACAGAAGAAGAATGTTTGCCTGTTGTTGAAAAAGTTTCGGGCTTGAAATATAATATTGATTTTTTTGCGGGTTATTCTCCGGAACGCATAAATCCTGGTGATAAGGAGCATACTGTTGAAAAAATTAAAAAGGTTACGTCTGGATCGACACCGGAAACAGCAGATATTGTAGATGCAGTATATAATTCTGTATTAGTAAATGGTACTCATAAGGCTCCTACTATAAAAGTGGCTGAAGCTTCAAAAATAATAGAGAATTCACAGCGTGATGTTAATATCGCTTTTATGAATGAATTGGCTAAGATATTTAATGCTATGGGCATTGATACCAATGATGTAATCGAAGCCGCTTCATCCAAATGGAATTTTATAAAGTTGAAACCGGGTCTTGTAGGAGGTCATTGCATCAGCGTAGATCCTTATTATCTAATTCAAAAAGCTCAAGTATATGGTGTATTGCCACGGATTATGTCTGCTGCTCGTAGACTGAATGACGGAATGGGAGATTATGTGGCTAATCAAGTAATCAAATTGATGAATAAAAAAGGAGTACTTGTAAAAGACTCAAAGATATTGATTCTTGGAATAACATTTAAAGAAAATTGTCCGGATATTCGAAATACAAAGATAGTTGATATATACTCTACTTTAAATGAATACTCAAGTAATATTGTTGTTTATGATCCATGGGCTGATAGCGAGAAAGTTTTCCGAGAATATGGTATTCGGGTGATAAATAATGATATAGATGATTTACAAGAAAAGTTTGATGCTGTTGTATTGGGAGTTGCTCATAGTCAGTTTAAGAATATAGATGTACGGCGATTTTTATCTCATGGGTATGGGGTGGTATATGATGTCAAGGGGGTGCTGGGCACTGAGGCAATTGACGGTCGCTTGTAAATTATGTTGTCTGTAATCTGTCCTGTTTACAATGAAGTAAAGTATATCGATGTTTGCATTCGGTCTATTTTACTTCAAGATTATTCCCAAAAGAATTTAGAAGTTCTATTTGTGGATGGGCTGAGTTCTGATGGGACTCGTGACATAATCAAAAGATATAGTGTTGAATATCCATTTATAAAACTGCTGGATAACCCCCATCGGATTGTTCCATTTGCTATGAATATTGGAATAGAGTCTGCTGTTGGAGACATCATTATGCGTCTAGATGCACATGCTTTATATCCCTCTAATTATTTTTCTACCCTTGTGAGTGAACTTAACAGACTTGGTGCGGATAATGTTGGAGCAGCTTGTCGAACAGATGTTTTGAATAAGACTTCTAAAACTTTGGCCATAAGGGAAGTTTTAAGTAATAAGTTTGGCGTGGGAAATTCGAGCTTTCGTTTGGGGGTCAGTAAAGTTATGGAAGTCGATACTGTTCCATTTGGTTGTTGGAAACGGAATGTTTTTGAGAAATATGGATATTATGATGTCCGTTTGATACGCAATCAGGATATTGAACTGAATAAGCGAATTATTCGTGGCGGAGGACATATTTATATTGTATCTGATACTTATTGTACATATTTGGCAAGAGAAACGTTTGGAAGTATCTCTCATAACAATTATTTGAATGGAAAGTGGAATGTTCTGACAGTGTATTATACTGGGCAGTTCGATTCTCTCTCTATGAGACATTTTATCCCTCTGTTGTTTGTTTTATCATTATTAATTCCGATATTATTATCTATCCTATATTTTCCGATCATTTTCCTCACGCTATTTTCTCTATTTCTCTATTTGACCATGTTGGTTGGTATTTGTATTTCACTTAGTCTGAATAAGGGATTGAATTTCTTTTATTTGTTAACTTCTTTTGTGACATTACATTTATCTTATGGTTGGGGATCCTTAATCGGAGTGTTTGAATTATTAGTAAAGAAAATTAATATTGAATTTTGTTGATGTGCTATTGAAATCTCTTTTTGACCATATTGTTGCTTTTCTCGGTCTCCTTTTTCTTTCTCCAATTTTATTAGTAACAGCTATTCTTGTTCGTGTTAAGATGCCTGGAGGTCCTGTTATATTCAAACAGAAAAGAGTGGGGCAGTATGGTAGATTATTTATCATGTATAAATTTCGTTCTATGACGGTTGGACATTCCGGTAGTTCTGTTTCTGTAAAGGGAGAAAGCCGAATCACGCCATTGGGGGCTAAATTGAGAAAATATAAGATTGACGAACTTCCGGAATTATGGAATGTGCTGATAGGAGATATGAGTTTGGTTGGTCCTCGTCCTGATGTTCCGGGATATGCTGACAATCTGCAGGGAGGCGATAGGAGGATGTTGCTTTTAAAGCCAGGTATTACTGGACCTGCCAGTTTGAAATATCGTAATGAAGAAGAATTGCTGGCAGGGCAGGATAATCCTCAAAAATATAATGATGAGGTTTTGTTCCCTGATAAAGTGCGAATAAATATAGAGTATTTGGATAACTGGTCATTTTGGAATGATATTAAAATCATCGTTTATACCGTTTTTGGAAAAGATATGTAGAATTTTACTTTTCCTCTTGATTCCCTATTACGTAAGAAAATGAAATTATAATAAATAGTTTATTATGAACAAACGAATCTGGCTTTCGCTTGCTCACATGGGTGGCCGTGAGCAAGACTTTATAAAAGAGGCTTTTGATACGAACTGGGTTGTCCCTTTGGGACCTAACGTGGATGCCTTTGAGCAATCTTTGGTTGAATATTTGCATGAAGACCGCTATGTAGTGGCTTTGAGTGCCGGAACGGCTGCACTTCACTTGGGCTTGATTCTTCTGGATGTGAAGCCCGGTGATGAAGTGATCTGCCAAAGCTTTACTTTTGCCGCCTCTGCCAATCCGATTTCTTATCTGGAGGCCAAACCTGTTTTTGTGGACAGTGAGAAGGATACCTGGAATATGGATCCGGTATTGCTCGAGGAGGCTATAAAGGACCGTTTGCGCAAGACGGGTAAGCTCCCGAAGGCTATTATCCCTGTCCACCTTTACGGTATGCCTGCCAAGATGGACGAGATCATGGATATTGCGGGTCGTTATGGTATCCCCGTATTGGAGGATGCCGCGGAGGCTTTGGGTTCGGAACTGAACGGACGGAAGTGTGGCACATTCGGTGAACTGGCCGCTCTCTCTTTCAATGGCAACAAGATGATCACGACTTCCGGGGGAGGTGCTCTGATCTGTCGTACGGAAGAGGAGGCCCGACAGACAAAGTTCTATGCGACGCAGGCTCGTGATGCCGCTCCGCATTACCAGCATACCCATATCGGTTACAACTACCGTATGAGCAATATTTGTGCGGGTATCGGTCGTGGGCAGATGTTTGTCCTCGATGAACATATTGCCCGTCGCTGTGCCATTCACTCTTTGTATGTTGATTTGCTGAAAGATGTGGCGGGTATTACGGTCATGGAGAACCCTGATTCGCGGTTTGCTTCCAACTTTTGGCTTACTTGTATTCTGGTTGATCCGAAGCTTGCGGGTAAGAGTCGTGAGGATATCCGTTTGAGGCTGGACTCCGAGAACATAGAGACGCGTCCTTTGTGGAAGCCGATGCATCTTCAGCCTGTGTTCACGGATGCTCCGTTCTATGGGAATGGTACGAGTGAGAGGTTGTTCGATATCGGCCTGTGTCTGCCTTCGGGACCTACACTGACAGATGAGGATATCAGGAGAGTGGTGGATATGATCCGATAAAATGAGTAAAATATGCCCTAATGGGTATAGATTTTTGTTTCGTCCCCGGTTTTATGCCATGCCAGGTATAAAACCGGGGACATTTCGTTAAACGGGTATAATGTGAATAATCGGACAATAGCAGAGTATGTGAAGTAGATGTATAAGAAAAAATAAGTAATAGCACTGATAATGTGATGATTATAACTTATTCTGTATAACTTGATCCGAATGCCTTGTTTTCTTTTGTCATCTTCCTGCAAATGTTCACCTTTGCAATGTTGATCAACGCAATGTGAATAAAATCAGTAGTAATAACATTAAAAAAAGGAGATGCAGGAATATGGCATTATTTTATAAAGCAGTAAAATCGACTATGGCAACTAAGTCCGGTGATAAGAAATGGCACTTGAACTTGGTGAAGGTAGGCAAGGTGGTATCTACTCAGCAATTGGCTGAGATGATTGCGGAAAAATCGTCGTTGACTCCGGGTGATGTGCATAATGTGGTTCGGAACTTGATGACAGCGATGCGTAGTGCACTGCTGGACAGTAAGACGGTACGTCTGGACGGATTGGGTACTTTTACGATGAAAGCGCGTACACGAGGAAGGGGAGTGGACAAAGAGGAAGAGGTGAACCCGAATCAGGTGGCAGCCCTTCTTTGTCATTTTACTCCTGAATATACTCGTCCTGCGGCTATCGGTACTACCCGGGCTTTGTTTCAGGGTGTTGAGTTCCAGAAAGCGAGTGGGATCGGTGCTTCGGGCAATAATGGTTCCGGAGGTGGTGATGGAGACATAGTAGATGATCCGACTGCGTAGTTAGTGGTTCTATAGGATAGAATATGAGGAAAAATAATTGGAACATCTTTTTGAAAGTAATCATTGCTGTGGCAAGTGCTATTGCCGGGGTAATAGGAGGTCAGGGATTACTTTGACGGTCAGCCGATCATTTCGGTTGAAATAATAAATGCCGTTGTCTGTTTGAAAGAATGGATAGCGGCATTTTATTATATGGTTTACGGAATCGGTAATTAGGAATAATCTTGTATATTTGTGAGTGAAGCCATTAATAGGAATACGCTATGGCTAAACTTTACCCGATTGGGATACAGAACTTTGAAAGTTTGCGAGATGATAATTACTTTTATATAGATTCTCATTTGAAAACCTCTAAATCTTCAGTTTAGAGGATGAAAAATGCGGGGTAGCATGTGATGGAGTTCAAACTTGACGGGAGTGCGGAAGAGGCTTTGAAACAGATAGAAGAAAAGGGATATGCCGTTCCGTTTGCCAATGATTCCCGCCAACTGATAAAGGTAGGAGTGAATTTTAGCTCGAAAACAAGGAATATTGATAGTTGGATCGTGGACTGACTGTAAGCTTCACATGGCTATATAAATTGATATAAAAAGAATAAAATCTACATTAAGATGATTAGATTTTGTAAGTTTCTGTTTTTTTGTTATTTTTGTATTCAAGTTAGGTTGTTAATTTACTGAATATAGTAACCTTACACAAACAGACAAACATCGTCTTATGAAGAGAAATGTATCATTGCTGAAGTATGCACTGCTGATAGCACTTTGCTGTGTAGCATGTGTAAATGAGAAAGATTTGTATGAACCGTCGGGGGAGGATCCTGGCGAAACGGAAGAGTTGGACCTATCGTTCAAATTCGCTTTGAGATCCGATAAACAGATTCATATATCTGTTACCCGGGCAGATGGAAAAGCTGCTGAGGGGATAGGGGTTGGAGTGTATCTTCAACAGCCTTATGAAGAAGACGGGATTATTTCCGGTAAGCCTCTCTATATGGGCTATACAGATGGGAATGGGCAGATTGATGCTACTATTTCTGTTCCGGCAAACAGTGATAAGTTGTATGTCGCTTCGTTGACAGCCGGTTATCCCGGAGTGCAGGAGATGGATGTGCAACCTTCGATGACGTGCAACTTGACTGCAACAGCCTTTCAAATCAAGACTGCTACTACCCGTATGGTTGCTACCCGGAGTGAAACAGGATTGGATGTTCCCGTCGACCAGAAACTGAGCAATCTTTATGAATTGTATAGCCCTTATACTGATTCGGAGATTGGAAAAGACGGTATACCACTTTTGAATGCTTCTCCGCTTGTTACGAAAGAGGAATTATCTGCTAAGTTTCTAAATTTAATGAATAGTTGGTATCCGGAACAGAAGAATGTGCAGGATGTGGATTTGAAAAAGAGCTCTGACCTGGTGGTGACTGACGAATTGGGAGCGGAAGTGTGGGCTACGTATGTCGGTGATGGTGGATTTTATGTAAATAATGCGACCGTCTACAATGTGTTGGCTTATTATAGCTACCAGGAAGGGGAGCTTGGCAGACGTGAAGATATACAGGGACATCGTATGACTTTGTTACTTCCGAATACTCATCAGCAAAGGTGTCCTTCGGGTTTAAAAGTACAATTGTTGTATTGGGACGGAAAACAATATAGTAAGGTATTCCCGAAAGGTGCACGTATCGGTTTTGCTGTGGCACGTGACGGATTGAATATAGCTAATGTAAATGCTGCCAATGGAGGAGTGAATTCAAAAAGTTCCTATAAGTTCAAGAATCAGACCTTCCCGAATGGAGATGTTAATGGCTTTTATTATTCTACCCCATCTTTGAATGCAACGAAAAGGACGAATGCAGTGATTCGAAATGTGCCCGATTATAACTGTTGCATTATGGGCTTCGATATTCGCCCTTATGATGATCCGAAAGCTGATTATGATTTTAATGATGTGATGATAAAGCTTACCGCATCACCGGTATCTGCCATAAAACCGGAAGAAGACATTCCGGTGATCGATGAATTTACTCCATCGGAGGCTGTTTATGGTACATTGGCCTTTGAAGACCAGTGGCCTAAGATGGGGGACTATGACTTCAACGATTTTGTGATGAATTACAGTTATGAGTTGGAGAAAGGGGATAATAATATGATTACTGCTCTAAAGTTGACTTTCACGCCGATTGCAAAGGGAGCAGCTTCATGGACGCATATCGGTGTGGGCATCGAACTGCCGCTTTCGGCTGACAATATCGACAAAGCAAAGTCGGAAGGTGCTACGCTTGAAGAGGGTAATGACCGGGCTACTTTTATTGTCTGGAATGATGTTAATACTGCTTTCGGTACGACTGAAGGATATGTGAATACGGAGGGTGCGGCGGTCGGAGTTTCCGCTATTCCGGTTGAAGTAACCGTACGACTAAAGACTCCTGTCAGCAGCTTGTTAACTCAGAAGTTTAATCCGTTTATTTTTGTCAACAGCCGTCAAAGAGAAATACATCTGGTAGATTATAAGCCGACAAAACATGCCGACACTTCACTCTTCGGGACAGAAAATGACAGATCGGATCCTGGGGCTGAAGTTTATTATCGTATGGATAACCGATATCCATGGGCTCTTGATTTCCCACGGAAGGAAGACTCTTCACCGGCCTGGAATTATCCCAAGGAAAGAGTTATCATTACGAAAGCATATCCTAATTATGAGAAATGGGTGCTTGATCAATCCAATCTTTCCTGGTTTGACGCGAGTGTGTCGGGGAACGTGAATAAGGAATTCTTATATTAAGGAGAAAAACAAAATCCTCCGTAGAAAAAAGGTATCTACGGAGGATTATTTATTTTTTCTTTCTTAAGTCTCTCCCTTCGAACCGACAGATTGCCTCTATCCATTCTTCGGTCAGTGGCTTGGATTCGTGTCTTTCCAGATCGAATGTCACCATGACCGAACGACAGATGCATTTCACTTCCATTGTTTCGGTGTCGATGACCCGTTGCAGCAGATGAAAGCTTTTGGTTCCGATTTCGCAAACTGCGGTTTGTACGGCGATGTGGTCCGATGAAAAAATCTGTGCCAGAAAGTCGGCTTCAATGTGTACGACTACAATGCCGTCTTTTTCCCAGTCGACTCCCGGGCATACAGAAGCGAAATATTCTGTTTTGCCGAGATCGTAAAATGAAAAATAGACGGTGTTGTTGACGTGTCCGAATTTGTCTACGTCGTTGAATCGTAGTTGTATAGGTAAACTGTGATGAAATTCGATTTCTTCCATTTGTTTTCTCTTAACCTTTGTTATTATTGGGCAAAATTAGTATTTTTGCACGTTATTCTCACAAGAAATAGATCAAGAAATGATAGAAGACATTAAAAAAGCTTGTCAAGTGATGAGCGAAGGCGGGGTGATTCTCTATCCCACCGATACGGTTTGGGGAATTGGCTGTGATGCTACTAATGAAGACGCTGTGCGCCGGGTGTATGAGATAAAACGACGTGCTGACAGTAAGGCGATGCTGGTATTGGTAGACTCGCCGGTGAAAGTGGAATTCTATGTGCAGGATGTTCCTTCGGTAGCTTGGGATTTGATTGAGGTTGCCGATAAGCCATTAACTATCATTTATTCCGGTGCCCGCAACCTGGCTTCAAATCTGCTTGCAGAGGATGGAAGCGTAGGCATCCGGGTGACAAACGAGGCGTTTTCCCGTCGTTTGTGCCAGCAGTTTCGCAAAGCGATTGTCTCGACATCTGCCAATGTCAGCGGACAACCGGGAGCAGCCAATTTTAATGAAATCAGCGAAGAAATAAAATCGTCGGTGGATTACATTGTCAATTTTCGACAAGATGATATGAGTCGTCCTAAACCATCGAGTATCATTAAACTGGATAAAGGTGGAGTGATCAAGATTATTCGCGAATGATGGAAAAAGAAAAGATAAGTTTATTACAGCGCTTTATTATCTGGCGCGAGAATAAAATCAAAGAAAAGCAGTTTATTCTCATTTTAAGTTTTCTGGTCGGTATTTTTACTGCCATTGCTGCACTGCTCCTAAAATTCTTTATTCATACGATACAGAATTTCCTGACAGATAACTTTAATACGACGGAGGCCAACTACCTGTATCTGGTTTATCCGGTGGTCGGTATTTTTCTGGCAGGATGGTTTGTACGCAATATCGTAAAGGATGATATCAGCCATGGAGTCACGAAGATTCTTTATGCAATTTCGAGGAGGCAGGGGCGTATCAAAAGACATAATATCTGGTCGTCGACCATTGCCAGTGCCATTACCATCGGTTTCGGCGGATCGGTAGGAGCCGAGGCACCTATTGTGTTGACCGGATCGGCAATCGGGTCGAATTTGGGAAGTATGTTCAAGATGGAGCACCGTACACTGATGTTGCTGGTAGGCTGTGGAGCGGCGGGTGCCATCGGAGGTATTTTTAAAGCGCCTATTGCCGGACTGGTGTTTACGCTTGAAGTACTGATGATCGACCTTACCATGTCGTCTTTATTACCATTGCTGATTTCGGCTGTCACGGCTGCCACTGTTTCGTATATTACGACCGGACAGGAGGCTATGTTTAAATTCCATCTGGATCAGCCTTTTGAATTGGAGCGTATTCCTTATGTGATTCTTTTGGGAATCTTTTGCGGATTGGTATCGCTTTATTTCACTCGCGCTATGAACTCTGTGGAAGGAGTATTTGGCAAACTCTCCAATCCGTATAAGAAGTTGGCATTGGGAGGTGTGATGCTGAGTGTGCTCATCTTCCTCTTTCCACCCTTGTATGGTGAAGGTTACGATACGATCGAACTATTGTTGAACGGCGTGAGCAATGCCGACTGGGATACGGTACTGAATAACTCGTTGTTTTATGGATACGGTAATCTGTTGCTGGTCTATTTGGTGCTGATCATTCTGTTGAAAGTCTTTGCGTCGAGTGCGACCAACGGTGGAGGCGGATGTGGCGGTATTTTTGCACCTTCGCTGTATCTGGGATGTATTGCCGGTTTTGTGTTTTCGCACTTTAGCAATGATTTTGACTTTACCTCTACTTTGCCCGAAAAGAACTTTGCGTTGATGGGAATGGCAGGGGTTATGAGTGGAGTCATGCATGCACCTCTGACTGGAGTATTCCTGATTGCCGAGCTAACGGGCGGATATGACCTCTTCCTGCCTCTGATGATTGTTTCGGTCAGTTCGTATCTGACAATCATCGTGTTTGAACCGCATAGTATCTACTCTATGCGTTTGGCTAAAAAGGGACAGTTGCTGACCCATCACAAGGATAAAGCTGTATTGACACTGATGAAAGTTGAAAATGTGGTTGAAACTGACTTTGTCAGCGTGCGTCCGGAAATGGATCTGGGCGAATTGGTGAAGGCGATTTCAACTTCGCATCGTAATATGTTTCCTGTGACGGATAAAGACGGGGTCTTGCTGGGCGTCGTGCTACTGGACGATATCAGGAACATCATGTTCCGTCAGGAACTTTATCATCGTTTTATCGTTAGTAAACTGATGACCTCGGTCCCTGCCCGTCTGTATGATACAGATAGCATGGAACAGGTGATGCAGACTTTTGACGATACAAAAGCGTGGAACTTACCTGTGGTCAATGAAGAGGGCAAATACCTGGGATTTGTATCCAAATCTAAGATATTTAATTCATATCGCCAGGTATTGGTACATTTCTCGGAAGATTGACGGAACGGTGATGGCTGTATGTAACGGATAGTGTGCTTTGCAGGCAATTCGTTACTTTCGTAATCTGCAGTGTGAAACTCATAACTTATAAATTATGAAGAAAGAAGATTTAAGAATTGTATATATGGGGACTCCGGACTTTGCCGTGGAAGCCCTGCAATGTCTGGTTGAAGGCGGTTATAATGTGGTTGGAGTGATTACGATGCCCGATAAACCTGCCGGTCGCGGACATAAAATTCAGTATTCTCCGGTAAAGCAATATGCACTGGATCATCAACTGCCTTTGCTGCAACCGGAAAAACTGAAAGATGAAGAATTCATTCAGGCGTTACGTGAGTGGAAAGCCGATCTACAGATTGTTGTAGCTTTTCGTATGTTGCCGGAAGTGGTATGGAATATGCCACGTCTGGGAACTTTTAATCTCCATGCTTCTCTGCTTCCGCAATACCGTGGAGCAGCGCCTATAAACTGGGCAGTGATCAACGGAGACACCGAAACAGGTATTACTACTTTTTTCCTGAAACATGAAATAGATACGGGGGAAGTAATCCAGCAAGTACGTATTCCCATTGCCGATACGGATAATGTAGAGATTGTGCATGACAAGTTGATGCATTTGGGCGGTCGGTTGGTTATAGAAACTGTAGACGCTATTCTGGAGGGAAAGGTGAAATCAATTCCTCAGGAAGAAATGGCAGTGGCAGGCGAACTTCGTCCGGCTCCGAAGATTTTTAAAGAGACCTGCCGAATTGACTGGAATCAGCCGGTGAAACGGGTTTATGATTTTATTCGTGGGCTTTCGCCTTATCCGGCTGCATGGAGTGAGTTGGTGAATCCGGAAGGGGAAGCGGTTGTCGTGAAAATCTTTGAGAGTGAGAAGTTGCCAAAGGTGCATACGTTGGCTCCCGGAAGCATTGTTACTGATGGAAAAAACTTTTTGAGAGTGGCTGTGCCGGATGGATTTGTAAATGTCCTTTCGTTGCAGTTGCCAGGTAAAAAGAGACTGAAGACAGATGAACTTTTACGTGGATTCCATCTGACTGAAGCATTTAAGATGAAGGCTGTGTAATAACAGATAGTGCATTATCCTTTTGGGATATGAGCCGATCCCGTTGATTATAATTATGAATTTGAAATAGCAGAAAAAGAATTTCTGCCAAATAAATTGTTATTGAGGGGGAGCCCTGATGTTTTTTTGTTAATTTTGTGCTATTATTTTAAGAATGATGAATATGAAACCAATTATATCCCCTTCTATCCTTTCTGCAGATTTCGCATATCTGGCAAAGGACATTGAGATGATCAACCGTAGTGAAGCAGACTGGGTACACATTGATATTATGGACGGAGTATTTGTGCCGAACATATCTTTCGGCTTTCCGGTACTGAAATATGTAGCTAAGTTAACTTCAAAGCCGTTGGATGTACATCTGATGATAGTCAATCCGGAAAAGTTTATTCCTGAAGTGAAGGCATTGGGTGCCCACATCATGAATGTGCATTACGAGGCATGTCCTCACTTACACCGGGTCGTGCAACAGATTCGTGAAGCAGGTATGCAACCAGCGGTCACTATCAATCCGGCCACTCCGATAGCTCTGTTGCAGGATATTATCCGGGATGTATATATGGTGCTGGTTATGAGTGTGAACCCCGGATTTGGCGGACAAAAATTTATTGAACACTCGGTAGAGAAAGTGAAAGAGCTTCGTGAACTGATTGAGCGTACCGGATCTAAAGCACTGATCGAAGTTGATGGAGGGGTAAATCTGGAAACAGGCGCCCGTCTGATAGCTGCCGGGGCAGATGCATTGGTGGCAGGAAATGCTATCTTTGCTGCTGAGAATCCGGAAGGAATGATTCACGCCATGAAAGGGCTGTAGAGCCGTCTTGTGAACTTTCAGTATTTACACCGATATCCTTTTATACGCCTGCTATTCCCTCTGATAGCAGGCTTTCTTGTTGGCAATGGGTTGTTTTTTAGGGGAGTCTGTGTTTCGAAGGGCGTGCTGGCAGGAGGGCTGGCAGGATTATTTCTTCTGCTCCTAGTCGTTTATTTTTCTCACCGTTACTCTTTACGTTGGATGTTCGGCTGTATTTTGTACCTGTTCGTGTTTTTTGGCGGAGCAGGTGGAATAAATCAGGCTTTGCAACAGACGCTTTATTCTTTTTCGGAACAAAAATGTGTTTACCGGGCTGTAGTGTCGGAACAACCGGAGCCGAAGGAACATAGCTTCCTTTGTCGGGCATTTTTGGAGGAAAGGCAGGATTCAGTGTGCACCATGCCGGTAAATCGAAAAGTTTTGCTTTATATATCGAAGGATTCATTGTCCGAAGGGTTACGTAGTGGGGATGAGTTAATATTTCTTGCCCATGTATCTCCACCTTCAAATAATGGTAATCCCGATGAATTTGATTATGCGCGTTATCTGCGCTACAAAGGGATTAGCGGGATTGCTTTTGTTGCAAGTGGGAATTGGAAAATTACCGGATATCGGTTTTCCCGATCATGCAGGCAGATTGCATTGGAATACCGGGATCGGATTCTTGACCAATATCGTGCTTTGAAGTTTAATCCGGATGAATTTGCTGTACTTGCCGCACTTACGGTAGGTTATAAGGAGGAGTTGAGCGAAGATATTCGGGAAACTTACTCTGTATCGGGAGCCAGTCATGTACTGGCACTTTCCGGACTTCATATCGGGTTTCTGTATATGATGCTTCTGTTTTTTCTGAAGTGGCTGCCAGGGAATGCTTTTGGTGTGAGACTTTTTCGTGCGGTAGTGATAATTACCGCATTGTGGGGATTCGCTTTTTTTACCGGTCTCTCTCCTTCGGTCATCCGTTCCGTTATCATGTTTTCACTGTTGGCTTTGTCGGTTTTATCCCGGCGTACAGGTATTTCACTCAATACACTTGCATTGACTGCATGTATCATGTTAGTGGTTCATCCTTTTTGGCTGTTCGATGTAGGATTTCAACTTTCATTTTCAGCAGTTGCAGCTATTCTGTTATTATATCCCTGGCTGTTCCGCCAATTGCCGGTCGGTAATAGCTTGTTAAAGAAGATATGGGCATTAATGAGTGTTTCGCTTGCTGCACAAATAGGTACTGCTCCTTTGGTTTTATTGTATTTCTCCAGATTTCCTACTCATTTTTTGTTGACTAATCTGTTGGTAATTCCACTTGTTTCAGGCATCATGTATGCAACGGTCGCATTGCTGGTACTCACCCCTTTTCCTATGCTTTATACAGGATTTTCAGTGGTAGTGAGATCTCTTGTTGATTGGTTGAATACTATGGTCCGTTGGGTGGAACATTTACCGTTGGCATCTATAGATCGTGTCTGGATCTATCCGACAGAAGCTTTTGCTTTTTATCTGGTCTTGTTGATCGGTATACGTTATAAAGTAGTGCGCAGTTTGAAATGTTTATATGTTTTTGGTATTTGTATCTTGGCTATGGGAAGTTTTCATTGGGTGAGCAGAATGATGGACCGTCCGGTGCAAAGCATTGTTTTCTATAATGTCCGGGGATGTCCGGTGGTGCATTGTATCGAGGCTTGTGGCAAGTCGTGGTTGGCTTATGCGGACAGCATTCCGGATGAAAGACGGCTTTCGCGTGCAGTAGCCGGATATTGGAATAGACTGCATCTGGATGTTCCGGTTGCTATAACAGACAATTTTCATTCGTCCGGTTTTTGGATGCAGGATCATTTGCTTATGTTCGGTAATAAACGTATTTGTATGGTTAGTGACAATCGTTGGCGGAACAAAACCGTTGCTGAATCGTTAAACATAGATTATTTGTATGTATGCAAAGGCTATACAGGGAAGTTGGAGTCATTGGTAGGTTTGTTTCATTGCCGGGAAGTTATTTTGGATTCTTCTCTGTCTGCTTATTATAAAGAGGCTTATAGTGAAGAATGTCGCCGGTTAGGGTTGCATTTTATCTCCCTTTCCGACGAAGGTTCTGTGAGGTTTTTGCTCTAAGTACAAAGATTTATCGTATTTTTGCCAACTCAATATTTATACAAACAAGTTATGCTGACTAAAGTGATTGCTCAGGCTCATATTGATCATTTTACCAAATGGTTTGAACGGGCCGACAAAATAGTAATTGTATCTCATGTGTCACCTGATGGAGATGCCATTGGTTCATCATTGGGATTGTATCATTTTTTGGATTCTCAAGATAAAATTGTCAATGTGATTGTCCCCAATGCTTTTCCCGATTTTTTGAAATGGATGCCGGGTAGTAAGGATATTTTGCTGTATGACCGTTACCAGGAATTTGCCGACAAGCTGATTATGGAGGCAGATGTCATTTGTTGTCTTGACTTTAATGCGCTGAAGCGTATTGATGAAATGAGTGATATAGTGGCCGCTTCACCGGGACGCAAAATAATGATAGACCACCATCTTTATCCTGAAGATTTTTGCAGAATCACCATTTCACATCCTGAGATTTCCTCTACTTCCGAACTGGTGTTTCGATTGATTTGCCGGATGGGATATTTTAGTGATATCTCCAAAGAAGGAGCCGAATGTATCTATACGGGCATGATGACAGATACCGGAGGGTTCACTTATAACTCTAATAATCGTGAAATATATTTCATCATCAGCGAGTTACTCTCAAAAGGAATCGATAAAGATGATATTTACCGGAAAGTCTACAATACTTATTCCGAAAGCCGTTTGCGTCTGATGGGATATGTGTTATCGAATATGAAGGTGTATAAAGATTACAATTCCGCCCTTATTTCACTGACAAAGGAAGAACAGGGCAAATTTGATTATATCAAAGGGGATAGCGAGGGGTTTGTCAACATACCTCTGTCTATCAAGAATGTCTGTTTTTCTTGTTTTCTACGTGAGGACACTGAAAAGAAAATGATTAAGATTTCTCTCCGTTCAGTAGGTAAGTTTCCTTGTAATCGGTTAGCTGCGGAATTTTTCAATGGCGGCGGGCATCTCAATGCGTCCGGAGGGGAATTTTACGGTACTATGGAAGAGGCTGTAAAAGTGTTTGAACAAGCATTGGAGAAATATAAACCACTTTTGAAAGAATAAAGTGGTAAGTTGACGGTTGGCTCATCGCTCTTCCGTTAAAAGTTGAAAGTCAAAGGTTAAAAGACTTGAACTTTCTGCTTTTAAATCTAAAGATTCGACTAATTTAAAATACATTTGTACGGAATATACTTAAGATACAGAAATGAAAAAACTTCTATTGTTATTTTTTTCCTTGTTAGCCTTTGGATATATGTTCCAGGCTTGCGACAATTCGAAGACTTATGCTGAAATGCTGGATGAAGAGAAAGACGCAGTAAACGCCTTTATTAAAAAATACAATATCCAGACTATTTCCGAGAGTGACTTTGAAGCAAACGGATATAAAACGGATACGACCAAGAACGAATACGTGGCTTTCTCAAACGGAGTCTACATGCAAATTGTGGATAAGGGTATAGTTACCGATAAACCGGAAAATGACTCTATCAAGAATAACAATATTGTAGCCGTACGCTTTGTAGAGCACGACATCAAGGCGAACGATACCACTTGCTTCAATGTGGTGCTTCCCGGTTTCGAAAATTATCCGAATTACTATACTTATCCGGACGTTTTCCGTTATGTGGATAACGGTACTTCAGTAGCCGGTGTATTTACAGAGGGGTCGATGTATGCCAAATATGGTACGACGGATGTTCCTCCCGGATGGCTGCTTGCTTTAAAGTATGTTACCAATTATGCCCATGTGAGAATGATTGTACCTTCGAAGATGGGACATCAGAGTGCAAACCAATATGTAAACCCCTATTTCTACGATATTCGTAAATTTCAGAAAGCATTGAACTAAAACTACTAAATAACCAATTTTCTAAAACAACAACCTATGACTCTAATCAAATCTATCTCTGGTATCCGTGGAACCATTGGCGGAGGCGCAGGCGAAGGACTGAACCCGCTTGACATTGTAAAATTCACGTCGGCTTATGCCACTTTGATTCGCAAAACATGCAAATCAAAAAGTAACAAGATAGTAGTGGGCCGTGATGCCCGCATTTCCGGTGAGATGGTAAAGAATGTCGTAGTCGGTACCTTGATGGGTATGGGCTGGGACGTAGTTGATATCGATCTTGCTTCTACTCCGACAACCGAACTGGCTGTTACAATGGAAGGGGCTTGTGGCGGTATCATTCTGACTGCATCACATAACCCCAAACAATGGAATGCATTGAAATTGCTGAATGAGCATGGAGAATTCCTGAATGCAGCCGAAGGGCAAGAAGTACTTCGTATTGCTGCTGCCGAGGAGTTCGATTATGCGGATGTCGATCATTTGGGATCTTATCGCAAAGACTTGACTTATAATAAAAAACATATCGACAGTGTATTGGCACTCGATTTGGTAGACGTTGAGGCTATCAAAAAAGCTGATTTCACAGTGGCTATCGACTGTGTGAACTCTGTAGGAGGTATCATCCTGCCCGAATTGTTGGAACGTCTGGGGGTGAAACACGTCGAAAAACTCTATTGCGAACCGACCGGAAACTTTGCCCACAATCCGGAACCGTTGGAAAAAAATCTGGGAGATATCATGAACCTGATGAAGGGTGGAAAAGCTGATGTAGCGTTTGTCGTTGACCCGGACGTAGACCGTTTGGCGATGATCTGCGAAAACGGTGTGATGTATGGTGAAGAATATACACTGGTTACGGTGGCAGACTATGTATTGAAACATACTCCGGGCAATACTGTATCCAATCTGAGTTCTACCCGTGCTTTGCGCGACGTAACCCGCAAATATGGTATGGAATACAATGCTTCTGCTGTAGGCGAAGTAAATGTAGTGACCAAGATGAAAGCAACAAATGCCGTGATCGGTGGTGAAGGAAACGGTGGAGTGATTTATCCAGCCAGTCACTACGGACGTGATGCTTTGGTAGGTATCGCATTATTCCTTAGCCATTTGGCACACGAAGGTAAGAAGGTTAGTGAGTTGCGTGCAACCTATCCTCCTTATTTCATTGCCAAGAACCGTGTCGATCTGACTCCGGAAATCGATGTAGATGCCATTCTTGCTAAAGTGAAAGATATCTATAAGAATGAAGAGATCAATGATATTGACGGTGTGAAAATTGACTTTGCCGATAAGTGGGTACACTTGCGTAAGAGTAATACCGAACCGATCATCCGTATATATAGCGAAGCATCGACTATGGAAGCTGCTGAGGAGATCGGGCAGAAGATTATGAACGTAATCAACGAATTGGCTAAGTAAGTCATTTAATAAATATACGAAAGGCTGTATTGGTAACGATGCAGCCTTTTTTTATCATAATATAATCCATCTTTTTTTTAACAAAGTCTATTTTTTCGAAATAATATTTCCCGTTTCTTTGTACCTTCTGTTTTCGGAAATATCATGGGAGAAACCCTTGTCGGATATCGGAAACACTGTCTTTCTTTGAAGAAAGGAGGCTTTAGTGAGACGACTCAAAAACTCAAAACAATTTAATAAGAACATGAAAAAACTGATTTTGCTTCTCATTTTGATTTTTTCATTGCCTGTTGCAGCACAAAATTTCACAATCGGGAAGAGCACTTTCCTTTTGAATGGCAAGCCTTTTACGGTTAAGGCTGCCGAGTTGCATTATACCCGTATTCCGGCTCCTTACTGGGAGCATCGTATCGAGATGTGTAAGGCATTGGGGATGAATACGATTTGTCTTTATGTATTTTGGAACATCCATGAACAGACTGAGGGACAGTTTGACTTTACCGGACAAAATGATATAGCCGCTTTTTGCCGCCTGGCTCAGAAGCATGGGATGTATGTGATTGTACGCCCGGGTCCTTATGTTTGTGCCGAATGGGAGATGGGCGGACTTCCCTGGTGGTTACTGAAGAAGAAAGATATTGTACTTCGTACACTCGATCCTTATTTTATGGAGCGCACTGCAATCTTTATGAAAGAAGTCGGAAAACAGCTTGCACCTTTGCAAATTACTCGCGGAGGAAACATTATCATGGTGCAGGTAGAAAATGAATATGGTGCTTATGCAGTTGACAAACCCTATGTTTCGGCTATTCGTGATATAGTGAAAAGTGCCGGGTTTACCGAAGTTCCTCTTTTTCAATGTGACTGGAGCAGTACCTTTGATCGGAATGGATTGGACGATTTGCTCTGGACTATCAATTTTGGTACGGGAGCCAACATTGAACAGCAGTTCAAGCGTCTCAGAGAGGCTCGTCCGGAGACTCCATTAATGTGTAGTGAGTTCTGGAGTGGATGGTTTGATCATTGGGGACGCAAGCATGAGACCCGTCCTGCCAAAAGCATGGTGCAGGGTATCAAAGATATGCTTGACCGTAATATTTCATTCAGTCTCTATATGGCCCATGGAGGTACTACTTTCGGGCATTGGGGTGGTGCCAACAATCCGTCTTACTCCGCTATGTGTAGTTCTTACGATTACGATGCGCCTATCAGTGAGCCGGGATGGACTACGGACAAATATTTCCTGCTTCGTGATCTGCTGAAAAATTATCTGCCTGCAGGAGAACAATTGCCTGAGATTCCCGAAGCTTTTCCGGTGATTGAGATACCTGAAGTCGAGTTTACTCAGGTTGCTCCTCTCTTTTCCAATTTGCCCGAGGCTAAAGAGAGTATGGATATACAACCGATGGAGGCTTTTGATCAGGGGTGGGGAACGATTTTGTATCGGACTACTTTGCAGGAGCCTGTCGAAAATGGCACTACGATGAAGATCACAGAAGTACATGATTGGGCACAAGTTTTTGCCGATGGTAAATTGTTGGCTCGTCTGGACCGTCGTCGTGGTGAATTTGCTTTGCAACTGCCGGCTTTGAAGAAAGGAACGCGTATCGACATCCTGGTAGAAGCTATGGGACGCGTTAACTTTGATGAATCGATTCACGATCGCAAAGGTATCACTGAAAAAGTAGAACTTGTCCGTGGAAAGCAATCTGCAGAGTTAAAGAATTGGACGGTTTATAGTTTTCCGGTGGATTATTCGTTTGTGCAAGATAAAAGATATAAAAATGGGACAGCTCAGACTATGCCTGCGTATTATAGGACTACCTTCCGTTTGGATAAAGTTGGCGATACGTTCCTTGACATGAGTACTTGGGGTAAAGGTATGGTATGGGTTAACGGCCTTGCTATCGGACGTTTCTGGGAGATTGGTCCGCAGCAGACACTCTTCATGCCCGGTTGTTGGCTCAAAGAGGGAGAAAATGAAATTATTGTTCTTGATTTGAAAGGCCCTGAGAAAGCATCTATCCGCGGACTGAAGAAGCCCATCTTGGATTGGTTACGCAATGAAGGGGCTTCTACCCATCGCAAAGAGGGTGAACAACTGGACTTGAGTCGGGAAACTCCCGTTGCCGAAGGTACGTTTGTTCCGGGCAACGGATGGCAGGAAGTTTGCTTTGATCGTCAGAGTACCGGTCGTTATTTCTGCCTTGAGGCCCTTTCGGCACAAAAAGGAAAGAAGATAGCAGCCATCGCCGAACTCGATGTACTGGGTGCCGACGGTAAGCCAATTTCACGTGAAAAGTGGAGAATACGCTATGCCGACAGCGAAGAGACACGTAGCGGTAACTGTACAGGAGATAAAGTGTTCGACCTTCAGGAATCCACTTACTGGATGACGGTGGCTAAAGATGCTTATCCTCATCAATTAGTCATCGATCTGGGTGGAGACTATACCGTAACCGGTTTCCGCTATTTGCCCCGTGCCGAAAAGGGATATCCCGGCATGATAAAAGATTACCGGGTGTACGTCAAAGGGGAAGATTTTCAATACTGACAGAGGTATTGTTCTATAGAGAAAGTGAATAGCCGGTTTTATTAGAACCGAACTATATATTTTAGGTAATATATCCTACTGAAAGTTAGTTGGATAGTGATAGGCTGTGAATGTTATCATTTGACATTCACAGCCTAATTATATTACCCAATTTTCAAGTGACAGAAATGTTTTTTGGTTATTAAAGAGTTGTCACGGGCATTTGATGCCATCATCGAGAGGAAGATTCCGGAGAAATATAAGTAAAAGTAAAAGATTTTTTTAGTTATAATATTTTTGGACAGTGATCTTTTTTTCATTACAAACATAGGAATTTCAGCTTTATATGTTTTGTGGATTCATGGAAAAATATCCGGAAAAAGAAATGATAAATAACAAATGTTCTGTATCTTTGACCAAAATATAACTTTAAAACATGATGAACACAAAGTCTTTTTTCATGGTTGCCATTGGCGCATTTGTTTTGGCATCTTGTAATTTAAATCAAGTCGACCAAACAGGTCTGTTAACCGCTTCCGTTCGTGATGCACTTAATTCGCCGGCAACTTTGTCTATTGCTGATGAGATAGAGTCAGTTGAATATATCCCTTTGGAAATGACCAATGATGATGCCTCATTGATAGACGGTGTGGTAGACTTTGCCATCACAAGCAAATACATTTATGTATTGGTGGGCAAGGAAGCCCGTATCGTACTGTTCGATCGTCAAGGACACTTTTTGCGTACATTCCTTCGCCAAGGCCAAGGTCCCGATGACTTTAATGGTATGATAGGTTTTATACAGGCTGATGAGGCTGATAATCGTTTCTATGTTATCGGCAATAAGGTTGGCATATATACATTGGAAGGCACGTTTGTGGAAGACCTGCCTGTAAATTCTCCCATTATTTATGCTCATCACCTTGGTAACAAGCGCATTGGTGCCATCGCTATGCCTCTTATGCCGTTTCAGAACGGTAGTTTTGGTATTGGGGTATTTCAAGAGGACGGTGAGGCGATAATTACCAAAAACGATTTCTATTCGCCGTTGGTACCCCGTGAAGATTCAGGCTTTACTTTTGGAGTAATGGGTTCACCTTCGGATGGGAAGCAGGCGTCAGTCTTGTTTAAAACAGCTAGCAATGATACCATTTACCGTTTGTCGGCAGATACCATACAGCCTGTTTTAGTGGCCGGTCTAAGCAATTCGGATGAAGAGGTTATTCGTGGGCTCAATATTCGCGATATTAAAAGATTCCCTGCTAACGGTGATATTTTTGTAAGTGATATTTTTGAGACGCCTCGCCGTTTTTATCTGCGCATGATGCTGAATGAGAAGTATTATGTGGCTTCGGTGGATAAACACAGTGGAGAAACTGTTGTGGAGCAGTGTGATATCCCTGAGACAAGTGCTTATAACTTGGCTGATATCAATATGCAGTTAGGTATGGTAGGTAGTAAGGGGCATAACCGGTTCCCGGTATGGGGACGTGTCTTAGGAAATAATCTGGTACAGGTTGTTACACCTTATGAGATAGAAACATTTAAAGAACAAACTCAAATTACTGTACCACAAGAATTGCAAAAAAGAAATGCCAATGAAAATCCGATTTTCATCATATATAAGATAAAATAATATTATTAACTGTTTTATTATATCAGACTCTTTGAATAAATTTCAAGTTTTTGGTTTCATTAGATGACAGGAGCATAAACGCCTTATGAAATACGATCGTGTCTCATAAGGCGTTTGTTGTCAGTGGAAAGGAATGCCATTGATATATGCGATAACTATTCCATAGTTAGTCATTGGGACACCTTGTGCTTTAGCTTTGACTATCCGATTCAGGACATGTTTGCGATTGAACATGCAGGCTCCGCAATGAATAATCAGGTCGTAGCAATTCAGGTCCTTAGGAAAATCATTTCCGGAAACAATGTCGATATGCAGTTGCTCTCCGATACGTTTGCGCAACATTCGTGGAAGTTTCACTCTGCCGATGTCTTCGGACAGTGGAGCATGAGTACAGGCTTCGGCTATCAGGACCCGGGAATTTTCTGTCAGTTGGTCGATGATATACGCTCCTTCGGTATAGTAGTCAATGTCTCCCTTGTAGCGGGCAAATAATACCGAGAAGGAGGTTAGCCGGCTCTGTGGCGGTTTCTTTTCGTAGACGGTTCTGAAAACCTGCGAATCGGTAATGATCAATGAGGGGGGAGCTGACAAGACTTTGAGGGCATTGTCCAACTGGTCGGTTGTGCAGCTCAAGGTGATGCATTTTTTGTCAAGAAGTTCGCGCAGTGTTTGTACTTGTGGCAGGATAAGTCGCCCTTTAGGAGCCTGTATATCCTGTGGCATCACGAGTAGTACCACATCGCCTTCGTTGGCCAAGTCTCCCACAATATCCGGTTGCTCGTTAAGTTCCGGTAACCGATGAAGAATAGACTGACGGATTGAGTCTATGCCCGTTTTTTCTTTGGCACTGACAATTAAAGGGTGTTGTCCTGTCTGTTGTTCCAATTTATCGGCGACTTCATCCGGTTTCTCTAACAGATCGGCTTTATTCAGTACCAACAGGTAGGGGATATTCCTCTCTTTCAGTAACTCTATCCATCGTTGCTCTTCGGAAAGTTCCGTATCGCAACAAACCATCAGTGCGATGTCGGCTTTGTCCGCAGCTTGTAAGGTTCGTTCGATACGTAGGGAGCCCAGTTCACCTTCATCGTCGAATCCGGCTGTATCGATGAATACACACGGACCGATACCATGTATTTCCATCGGTTGATATACAGGGTCGGTAGTGGTACCGGCGATGTCCGATACCAAAGCGGCGTTTTGATTGGTCAATGCATTGATCAATGACGACTTGCCACTGTTTCGTTTACCAAACAAGGCAATGTGCAGGCGATTGGAGCGGGGCGACGTTTTCAAAACCTGAAGTCCCTTTCTCCTGCCGCAATTTGCTTCAGGTTTTCTAAAGCCCGTTCTCGGATTTTAGGGTTGGGGATATGTTGCATTTCTTGCTTTATCATGGCTACTCCGCGAGCTTTCGTCTCTTCCGAGGCATAATCTTCCAGATATTCCTGTAAGGTTATCAGTGCATTAGGGGAACAGCAGTTGGCTATTTGTCCCGATTTGACAAGTGACATAAACCGGTCACCCGTGCGTCCGGCACGATAGCAGGCTGTACAGAAGCTGGGAATATAGCCCAGTTTCAGTAACCAGTTGACCACTTCGTCCAGTGTCCGGGTGTCGCTGACATCGAATTGGGCGGAGTTCTCTTCCGGAGTTTCTGCTTCGGCATAACCGCCTACACTGGTCCGTGATCCTCCGCTGATCTGCGAAATACCTAAGTCAAGCACTTTTTCACGGGTCTTTTGCGATTCTCGTGTGGAAATAATCATGCCTGTGTAGGGTACGCTGATGCGAATAACGGCTACTATCTTTTGGAAGATCTCGTCAGAGATGGCATTTTCAAAGTCTTCGGCATTTATGTCATCGGCCGAGCAGATGCGGGGAACGCTTATCGTATGCGGTCCCACGCCATAAACGGCTTCCAAGTGTTCGGCATGCATCAGCAATCCTACAAAATCATAGCGGTATGTATTCAGGCCGAACAGGACTCCCATGCCTACATCATCGATTCCGCCTTGCATGGCACGGTCCATGGCCTCGGTATGATAGGCATAGTTGCTTTTAGGTCCGGTGGGATGCAGCTGTTCGTAATTCTCTTTATGATATGTCTCTTGAAAGAGGATATATGTACCGATACCTGCATCTTTCAGCTTGCGATAATTCTCTACCGTAGTGGCGGCAATGTTCACGTTTACCCGGCGGATAGCTCCGTTTTTATGATGGATACTGTAGATGGTACGGATTGATTCGAGTATATAATCGATTGAGTTACGCACAGGGTCTTCACCGGCTTCGAGTGCCAGGCGTTTGTGTCCCATATCTTGCAGGGCAATAACTTCCCGGCATATCTCTTCCTGAGTTAACTTTTTGCGGATGATGGTTTTATTTTTGAGATGATACGGGCAGTACACACAACCATTGACACAATAGTTGGATAAGTAAAGCGGAGCAAACATGACGATGCGGTTGCCATAGAATTTTTGCTTGATCTCTTTGGCAAGATGAAAAATCTCTTTAGTAAGATCTTCTTCAGCACATTCCAGCAATATGGCGGCTTCCCGGTGGGTGAGCCCCTTACAAAGGCGGGCTTTCTCTATTAAATTTCGGATAAGTTCCCGATCATTCCGATGGGCGCGGGCATACTCCAGTGTTTCAATAATTTCCTGATGGTTAATAAAGTCGACAGCATCAGGTGAATCTACTTTATACATGTCTTTTGTTGATTAGTTGTTATAATCTCCCCGGCTGTAGTCGATGTGATATCCGACCGCTGTCAGTTGCTTTTCCAATAAGGCCAGTCCTTCGGCCGCTTCGGCACCGAAAGCTACTTTCTGGTCGTACAGGTTATATTTGTTTCTTACAATGATAGGCGACAGATTGGGCATGACCACATTGGCGCCGGCAAGAATACCCCGTATTCTGCCGTCCGGTGCCAGGCTTGCCAACGCAGTTGTCGAAGGGATCAGTGCTTTGGGATGCATCAGCCTGAAGATAGAGAGCAGTAACAAGGTCAGCTCTACACTGCCTGCTTTTTCGTCACAGAATGGGGTTCGCTGATGGGGGATAAAAGGTCCGATACCAATCATTTCCGGTTGGAAGTTTTCAATAAAACGTATATCCTCTATCAGAAATTCCACTCTTTGATGAGGGGTTCCCACCATGATGCCTGTCCCGGTCTGGAAACCGATTCGTTTGAGTTCCTGAAGGCATTTGATACGTCTTTCGTTGGACATTTCATAGGGGTGCAGACAGTAGTAATGCCCTCTGTTGAATGTTTCGTGGCGTAACAGATACCGATCGGCGCCTTTCATAAAATAGCGTTCGTAAGCTTTCGCCGGTTTTTCACCGATAGACAGCGTGATGGCACATTCGGGATATCGCCGGCGGATTTCCGCAATGATCTCCTCCATATCATTGTCCGACCGTTTCGGATCTTCGCCTCCCTGGAGAACGAATGAGCGGAATCCGAGTTTGTAGCCATGTTCGCAACAATCCCAAATCATCTCCTTACTGAGTCGGTAGCGATCGGCTCGCCAATTGTCTTTCCGGATACCGCAATAGTTGCAGTTATTCCGGCAATAATTACTTATTTCGATCAGTCCGCGTATGTAGACTCCCTGTCCGAAGTGTGCGGTCGCTACTTCCCGTGCCTGCTGATTGATGTATGCCAAGGCTTCATCATCATAGTGCGACAACAGGTGTGCGAACTCTTCGGAGGTGAGGGTGCGCTCCTCCCTTAATTTATCTATGAGTTTCTTCATATGATTCACGGCGTTTTATCAGTTCCTGGTTCAACTGCCGGCGTCCACCGATAGCGTCATTATGGGCACTGGGGCCGCTGATACATCCGCCTTCGCAGGCCATGACTTCAATGAACTGTCCTTGTGCTTTGCCTGTTTTGGCAGCAGCACGCAGCAAGCCTATGTTTTTCTTGTTCAGGTCCGAGACCTGGATAGCGGAGAATTTCTTAGCCTCTTCGCCTAAGTAGGCCTTAATAGCTCCCATTACACCACCTGCCTGAGCAAAACCGTGTGCCTCGCGTACCGAAGTATAGAGTACTGAGAATGGTTGTGTCTGTTCAAGTTGGATGTCCAGTCCCTCAAAGATCGAAGCCATTTCCTCAAAAGTAAGTATATAGTCTACGCATTCATCGCGGCGGGCTTCTTTACGTTTGGCCACACACGGGCCGATAAACACGATCTTTGCATCCGGGTGGCGTTCCTTGGCGATGCGGGCGGCATAATACATCGGGGATCCCGTAGAAGAAACATAAGGCTTCATTCCCGGTATGTGCTTGTTCACTAATTCGATGTAAGACGGGCAGCAAGAGGTTGTCATAAACGGCTGTCCTTCCTCTAGCTTTTCTTTCAGTTCGGCAGCTTCGTGACTTACGGTGTCCATAGCTCCCTGCGCCACTTCGACTACATCGGCAAATCCCATCTGGCGAAGTGCTCCGTATACTGCTTCGATGGATGTGTTGAATTGTCCGAGTATAGAGGGAGCAGGTATCGCTATCATCTTTTCACCGCTACGGATGCCTTCAAGGACATCAAAAGCCTGGGAAATCTCGAAAATGGCTCCGAAAGGACAAGCATTGAGGCACTTGCCACAGTAGATACATTTGCTCTCATCAATATGTTCGATACCGTTCTCGTCTTTGCTGATAGCTTTCACGGGACAGGCTTCTTCACAAGGAACCGGAATGAATACGATGGCGTGGTACGGACAGCTTTGATGGCACTTCCCGCAACTGATACAAGCGTCGTGGTCAATCTTTGCCTGTCCGTTTTTTCGGAAACGGATGGCATCCTTGGGGCAGTTCATATAGCAACTGCGGGCTACACAACCACGGCAGAGGTTGGTCACTTCATAGTTAACCTGTACGCAAGATGAACAAGCTTCATCGATGACGCAGAGTATATTTTCTTTCTGTTTGTTTTTACGTTCCAACGCCTGGCGTGCGTATTCCGAAAGTGGAGTGAGCTCGTCCGTTTCGTCTGTCATATCGAAACCCAACAACGGGAAAAGTTTATATTTGTATACAGCACGCTCTTTGTGGATACAGCAGCGTCCGAGCGGGCGTGAACGGCGAGGGCTCAGTTCAATGGGAAGTCTGTCAATTTCATTCGTTAATTTGTTCTCTTTCCAGAGATTTACCAATTTTGCCAGCAACTTGTGGCGCACAATCATTACGTTGTTGGTGAAAGCCATATTTGAGTATTTAGAATTAGGGTTACAAAGATACGGCTTGTAGGAGTATTCTGCAAGCGTGCATTAATATTTGTTTTTTATTCCTTAATTATTTAACGCTGAACCACTCTTTAAATTCAGCTACACGTGCTTTACTGACTAAAATCTTCTCTCCTGATACCGAATGACGAAGATTGATGGAAAGACGACTGTTGAACCAGAGGTCTATATCCTTGATGGCTTCCCGTGAAAGGAGATATTGGCGGTTGGCCCGGAAAAAGAGTGTCGGGTCCAGACATTCGGTCAATTCGTCGAGGGTTTGTGGGAATGAATATTCCGTCCCGTCTGTCAGAACAGCTTTCACCTGGCAATCTCTGATGTAGAACAACAGGATCATATCAACCGAAACGGGGAGCAGTTTATCGCCTTTTATCGGAATCAGGAAATGGGTTTTATAGCTTTCCTGCTTTTTTAACATACGCATCAGGTTCACAAGTTCGTTTGTTTCCGGACCGGTAGGTTTGGAATTGCCGGAACTGAACAGGGTCAGTTTTTCTAATGCCTGTTCTATATCCTGTCTTCCGATAGGTTTCAGTAAATAATCGATGCTGTTGACTTTGAAAGCCCGTAAGGCATATTCGTCATAGGCAGTAGTGAAAATGATGGGGCAGGTGATGTGGACGTGTTCAAAGATCTCAAATGCCGACCCATCTGCCAGGTGGATATCCATAAATACCAGATCGGGCATTGAATGATCGGTGAACCACTCGATGGTATCGGCGATACTGTCGAGTTCCGTTACGATTTTTATTTGCGGGCAGACTTCACCGAGTAGTGAAGTCAGGTTTCGTACCGCTGCTTTTTCGTCTTCAATGATGATTGCTTTCATAGGTCTTTCCGGATGAGGGGTATACGAACGGTGAAGTTTCTGTCTTCTGTGATTTGTATTTCTTGTCGGAACAAGAGGCGATAGCGTTTGTCGAGATTGACCAGCCCAATGCCGGTACCGGTTGTAGCTGTCAGTTTAGACTGTATGGGATTGCTTACCAGGAGTCCTTCTTCCGAATCGGTCGCGATTGTGATGGTAAGAGGACGGCGGTTGCTGATTTCATTATGCTTTACGGCATTTTCAATCAGCATCTGTATGGACATGGGGGGAAGCAAATACTCTTCGGAATTATGAGTTATATTGATCTCGAATCGCAGATTATCTTCAAAACGCATTTTAAGGAGAAAGATGTAGGCTGACACAAAGTCCATTTCTTCACGTAGAGTGACGCATTGCGACTCGTTGCCTTGCAATGTGTATCGTAGTACGTGTGACAGTTCCTGGATGTAATCTTGTGCCCGGTCTTGATTTTCACGAACGAGCGAACGCAGCGTATTGAGCGAATTGAAAAGCATGTGTGGGTTCAGTTGGTTTTTCAGCACTTCGAACTGGTTGCGTATGTTTTCTGCCTTTAATTGTTCGTTTTCAACAATTACTTGTTGTTGGCGACGGATCAGGTAGATGATATAGCAACTGCTGGTCACCAGGCTAGACATAATGAAATCGCGTAATGGATGCAGGTAGTGGTGCACCATGGCATCTATAGCGGGAATATCAAATGTCTTGTGCAAATATACAAAGCATTGTCCCAGGAAATTGCTTAATATCCAGGTTAGTACAAAAGAGAGAATAATCTTTTGCCATGTGATTTTCATTGAGGTCTGATTGAAATGAAACAGTCGGGTGTTGACTGCAAACAGAATCAGCAATGACAAAAAGGTAAAGAGGATCTCGTTGGCTACATCAGCGAATTTCATCCCGGGAAAAAGGGTATGACTCTCAAATCCGTCAAAAAGAGAGACTGATTCGGGAAAATGGATAAGCACCGCCACTGCCAGTGAGATGATGAGGGTGGATAGGAGGTATTTATCGTTGTATATAGCTCGGATTCGTTTCATGGGGACAAAGATAAGACAATACACCGGATTATTTCTGTATTCTCGCCGTTACATACATGCCGGGACGAAACTGTTGGTTGACATCATCGATACGGGCATATACTTCGAGCGAACGGCTTACCTCATCCACCTTCTGACCGATGGAGACCAGGGTAGCTTTGAACACTGTTTTGCCCATACCGTTGACCCGAAACTGGACGGGACTACCTACTTTCATATCTGCCAGGTCTTTTTCATAAGTTGTCAGGCAAAGCAGGGGGGCTGATTTGTCGATGACCTCACAAAGTGCTTCACCCGGTTGGATGTATTTACCGATATTCATCGCCACATCGCTGATATAACCACTGATGGGAGCCTTTACCTGTAGCAAGGGCTGAATACCGCTTTTCAGCAACTCTTCCGGGACGATGCCCAATAGGGTAAGCTGTGCTGCCGTAGCTTCCAGCTTGCTTTTCATTGACAGATAGTCTGCTTTGCTCTGTTGAAACTTCTTTTGCGAAGCGGCTTGTTCGGTCGAGAGAGTTTTTTGCCGTTCATATTCGGCCTGCAGATATTCTGCTTGGGCATGGCTGTCGAGATAGGTTTGTTGCAGTGCGATGAAGTCGGGATTCTCGAGTGTTGCCAGCAGGGCACCTTGCCGTACTTGTTGCCCTGGTAAGAGTGAGGTGTGTTTCACTACTCCTCCCATAGTGAGGGCCACCGTAGCTTGACGTTGGGGAGGCAATACAATGGTGCCGTTGAAAGATACTTGATTGGGCTTTGAAGTAGCCGATGTTATTCCGTCTACTTGGGTCGTAACAGTATCGGTCGGGATGTCGGCAATAGCAGGAGCCGGAACTATGGTTTCGGATGTCTGTTCAGGGTTTTTGCATGCCGCAAGAACCAATAAGAGGACCGGATAAAATATTTTTTTCATTTTCTTTTTATGTTTCAATAGGTTATTGATAAAGTTCGTATTCTAAAGAAGCTATGTTGTATTGATATATAGTTTCGATATAGCCTTTGCGTATTTCACGGGCAGCACTGACCGACTGGATAAATTCCGCAATACCGGTTTCGCTGTGTTGTAATTGTAAGTTGGCTGTTTTGACCAGTTCGTCTGCCTCTTTGAGTGCCGACGAAGTATAGAACCGGAGACTTTCTTCGTAACGTCGCAAGGCAGCACTCAACTCTGTTATTTTATTGTTCAATTCTCGGATGTTGGCTTCGGCCTGTATTTGTGCCGCCGAAACTGCTAATTTCGCTTGTTTGATCCGACTTTTTTGTGGCAGGAAGTAGATCGGGAAGGATACACCCACCATCCAGGCATTTAGATTTTTCAGTGGCAAAATATCCTGGCGGCTGTATCCGATACTTAATTCCGGAAAGAAACGGCTGCGTTCTACATTCAAGATTGCCCGTGCTTCGGAAGCTTGGCTATTGAAGAATCCGAGATGGGCTTCGGAGGTACTTCTCTGCTCACAATCGGTGGGGAAGAGTGTCATCATCGTATCTTTCGGTGTAATCGGGTCATCTGCATAACAACTCCATTGAAAGCGGGCCAAAGCTACTTTTTTCTCTTCTAGTGCCTGGAAGAGTCGATTGTGTAAATCGGCTGCCAGTGTAGTCATCATGTTTTTCTCCAATAAGGTGATTTCTCCCTGTTCGTATCTCAACTCGCCGATACGCCTTAATTCGGCAGCCATCCGGTCTTGGTCGTGATAGAGTGAAGACATCCCGGAGGCATACTGATAATAGGCCCATGCGCGCTTTACTTCTGCCGTAATCTCCTTTTCGACCATTTGGCGGTAGTAAGTGCTTGTTTGTACCTGTCGGTTGATAAGTACATTTTTGTAAAACGGCGTCAACAATGAACCCAGACTCTGTTCGAAAGCCATTTCCTTGTCTTTCTTATTTTCACCATTCAACTGTCCCCACGAATAGTTGAATGTGGTGGGAGTCGCTTCTACAATTTCTCCCCGTCCGGCTTGTGCCTGCCGGATGGCCGTTGTGGCTATCTTCAGTCTTGGGTGGTTTTGCTTGGCTATCTCTATCGCTTGTTCCAGGCTGACGGTTTGTGGGGCCTGTGCCGTGGCGGTGGCACTCAGCAGAAGTGCCGGTAGCAGGATGAACAGATGCAACCGTCTCTTAGGCTGTTTCCAACCGGCACTTGCCGCATTGACTATTTTATAAAAGACCGGAAGGATAATCAACGTTAATATAGTGGATAGAATCAATCCTCCGATTACAACTGTTGCCAGAGGGCGTTGTACTTCTGCTCCGGCAGATGTGGCGATGGCCATTGGTACGAAGCCCAGTGAGGCTACCAGTCCGGTGAGAAATACCGGACGTAGCAGGTGGGGTGTCCCTCTTTTTATAATCTGATTGGTGGTCATGGCATATTTATTTTGTTTTCTTAAATCGTTGAAGTGATTGATCATCAGGATTCCATTTAGTACCGCTACGCCAAACAAAGCGATGAATCCTACTCCTGCTGAGATACTGAACGGAAGTCCGCGTAACCAGAGTGCCAGAATGCCGCCTATCAGTGATAATGGTACTGTAGAGAATACCATCAGTGTATAGGTCACATTCTTGAAGGCGAAGAACAGAATCAGCAGAATCAGCATCAAGGCTACCGGTATTACAATGGTTAGTGTACGGATGGCATTCTGTAAATTTTCAAATTGTCCTCCGTATTCAAAGTAATATCCGGGTTGTAACTTGATATTCTTATCCAGTATCTGTTGTATTTCTGATACTACCTGCTGAATATCGGCATCACGTACGTTGACTCCGATTACGATGCGGCGTTTGGTGGCGTCGCGGTTAATCTGGAGCGGTCCGTTCACCAAGTCGATGCTTGCCACTTCGCTGACAGGAATCTGTATGCCTTCCGAAGTGCGTATGAAGAGCTTGTCGAGGTTGAGGTCCGCCACTTTTTCCTGATCAAGGCGTACTACTAAATCGAATCTTCTTTCATTTTCGAATACGACGCCACTTACTTCACCTGCATAGGCTGTGCGGATCATTGTATTCAATTCTTCGATATTAATGCCGTATCGGGCTATTTTTCCGCGGTTGTATTTCACTACCAGTTGGGGCAGTCCCATAGTCTGTTCGACAATGACATCGGAAGCCCCGGAAACTTGTTCGACGAAGCGGGCGGCTTCTTTCGCCTTTGCGTAAAGTTCGTGAGTATCCTCACCATATAACTTGACAGCTATATCGGCTTTGGCTCCGGTCATCAGTTCATTGAAACGTAACTGAATGGGTTGTGAGAAGTTGAACTCTGCACGATTTTCCAGGGGCTGGAGGGCTTCTTTCATTTTTTTTACCATTTCCGCCCGGCTCGATGCAGAGGTCCACTCTTTAAAGGGTTTCATCACAATCATTACATCGGCATCTTCTACTGCCATTGGATCGGTGGGTACCTCGGCTGTACCTATCTTGGCGACGACATGTTTGATTTCCGGGAACCGGTCCATCAATAATTTTTCGGCCTGATTGGAAACTTCGATGCTCTCCGAAAGTGAGCTGCCGGCCGGTAATGTCATTTGCATGGCAAAGTCCCCTTCGTCCAAAGTAGGGATAAATTCAGCTCCCAGTCGTCCGAAAAGCAGAAAAGAACCAATTAAAGCAGCGAAGGCCACGGTAACTGTTTGCCATTTGAAGCGGAGGCAGAAATGCAGGCACCGTTGATATATGACATTGAGTTTTTCAAAGAAACGGTCCGCAAATGTAGGTTTTACCATAATGGTGTGTTTTAAAAAAAGAGAAGCCATCATGGGTACATAAGTCAGGGAGAGAAGCAGTGCGCCGATAATGCAGAATACCAATGTCTTTGCCATCGGAGTGAAATATTTTCCTTCGATTCCGCTCAGTGTCAGTATAGGGAAGAATACGATCAGGATGATGAATACGGCGAATGTAGCCGAACGTACTACACCCGAAGCACCTTTCTCCACTTCTTCGTCCATTTCGGTTCCCGATAAAGTGCGTCCTTTCAGTTTATTGCTGTATAGGTGGGCAAGTATGCCTTCTACTATCACGATGGAACCGTCTACTACGATACCGAAATCAATAGCGCCGAGGCTCATCAGGTTGGCTGTCACTCCGAAAATACGCATAAGGATGAATGCGAACAGCATAGCCAGCGGAATGACTGAAGCTACGATAAGTCCGGCACGTATGTTGCCCAAAAAGATGATAAGTACCACAAATACGATAATAGCTCCTTCAATCAGGTTGTGCACTACGGTAGAGATATTCCGGTTTACCAGTTCCGAGCGGTTCAGATACGGCTCTATGCTTACTCCTTCAGGTAATAGTTTCTGTATCTTTTCTACCCGTTTTTCCAGCTCTTGTGTGACTACATTGGCATTGGCCCCTTTCAACATCATGGCGATACCTCCCACACATTCGCCTTTTCCGTCTTTGGTCATTGCTCCAAAACGTTTGGGTGCTCCAAAACGGACAATGCCCACATCGCTGATGTGTACCGGGATGCCGTTGCGGTTGGCAACCACAATCTGCTCGATATCTTTAGTGCGGCTGATCATGCCCTCCGAACGGATGTAATAAGCGTTTTTGGCTTTTTCGATGTAGCTCCCTCCGGTGTTCTGGTTGTTTTTACTCAGCGCCTCGAATACTTCACCGATGGTGATGTTCAATGAAAAAAGGGCATCCGGGTCAACGGCTACTTCATATTGCTTCAGATAGCCGCCAAAACTGTTGATTTCTACAATACCCGGTATACCGGATAACTGACGTTTCACCATCCAGTCTTGAATGGTGCGTAGTTCCATGGCGTCATATTTATCTTCGTAGCCGGGTTCTACTTTCAGGATGTACTGATAGATTTCTCCCAATCCGGTAGTGATGGGCATCATTTCCGGCATGCCCAGTTCCGGTGGAATTTCTCCGGCTACCGATTGAATCTGTTCGTTAATTAACTGTCGGGCATCGAGGGTCGGTACGCTTTCTTTAAATACGACTGTTACCACCGACAATCCGAAGCGACTTACCGAACGAATATCTTCCACGTTCATGATATTGCTCATGGCAATTTCGATGGGCATCGTGATTAATTGTTCTACTTCCTGAGGGGCAAGTGTGGGAGAGACTGTTACGATCTGTACCTGATTGTTGGTGATGTCCGGTACGGCATCGATCGGCAGAGTCAACATTGCATATATGCCTCCGATAAGAAGGAAGAGTGTAGTAAGTCCTACAAATAATTTCTTTTTTATGGAAAAACGTACAATGGCTTTAAACATAGTCTTTAAGTGTTTGAATGTCGGTACAAAGGTAAGTTGCCGGGATATTTATTGTTAACAGAAAACTGTGAGTTGGAAAGATTGACTAGTGAAATGTCAAAATGTGGAGATGAAGTGAATTGGAATAGCTGAAAAAAACTATCTTTGCATATCAACAACACATCACAAAGATAAGATTATGAAGAAAAAAGTACTTTCCTTGCTGGCATTCCTTCCGGCATTTACGACAGTGATGGCCCAGCAGACGGCAGAAGTGCCGGATGTATGTGCATTTGTCAACCCGATCATCGGAACCAATGGTATGGGGCATACATTTCCCGGTGCTTGTGCTCCGTTCGGACTTGTACAGTTAAGTCCGGATACAGATACGATTCCTCACAACATAGATGGAACTTATCAAAAAAATGCGTATGAATATTGTGCCGGATATCAGTATCATGATCCGACAATTGTGGGATTCAGCCATACCCATCTGAGTGGTACGGGACATTCGGATCTGGGTGATATTTTGATTATGCCCGCCACAGGTCAACTGAAGTTGAATCCCGGAAGAGCCGGTACTCCTGACGAGGGATACCGCTCCCGTTTCAGTCATGACACAGAGGTTGCTCGTCCGGGGTATTATGAAGTGGAGCTTGCTGATTATGGCATAAAGGCACAACTGACAGCTACTCAACGGGTAGGAATACATAAATATACTTTTCCCGATAATGCGGACGGGCACATCATTCTTGACCTGATACACGGAATCTACAACTATGATGGAAAAACTCTATGGGCTAATTTACGTGTGGAAAATGACACATTACTGACGGGCTATCGTATAACGAACGGATGGGCACGTACCAATTACACATATTTTGCCATCTCTTTGTCTCAGCCCATCAAGGATTATGGGTATACGGATAAAGGGAAAGCTCTGTATAAAGGTTTTTGGCGGCGGTTTAATACCGACCGTAATTTTCCGGAAATGACCGGTCGGAAGCTGGTGGCTTACTTTAATTTCGATACCCGGCAGAATCCGGAGCTAGTGATAAAAGTCGCTCTTTCGGCTGTGAGCACAGAAGGTGCAGTAAAGAATTTACAGGCAGAGGCTGCCGGAAAAACTTTCAATCAATTGGTTGCCGAGGCAAATTCTGCATGGAATCGTGAGTTGGATGTACTCGAAGCCAAAGGAACTCCCGATCAGTTGGCCATGTTTTATACTTCATTGTATCATACCATGATTAACCCGTCCGTTTATATGGATGTAGACGGTCGGTATCGTGGACTCGATCATAATATCCATACTTCCGAAGGATTTACCAATTATACTATCTTCTCATTATGGGATACATATCGTGCGGAGCACCCTTTCTTGAACTTGCTAAAACCCCGGCAGAATACGGACATGGTGCAGTCTATGATCCGTCATCAGCAGCAAAGTGTACATGGCATGTTGCCGGTTTGGAGCCTGATGGGCAATGAAGGCTGGTGTATGAGCGGTTATCATGCAGTGTCTGCTTTGGCTGATGCGGTTGCCAAAGGAGCGGATATATCTGTCGGGGAGGCTTTGATGGCAATGGATCATACAGCTAATGTTCCTTATTATGAAGGAGTTGAAGCTTATAAAAGATTGGGTTATGTACCTTTCGATCAAAGTGGGACGGCTGCTTCCACTACATTGGAATATGCCTATGACGATTGGACTATTTACCGGACGGCTCTGTTGGCGGGAGACGACCAGTTGGCTGATCTTTATAAGAAAAGGGCGAATAATTACCGGAATGTTTTCGACACTTCGGTTGGTTTTGCCCGTCCCCGTTATAGCAACGGAGAGTTCAGGAAGGAATTTGATGCAATGCAGACTTACGGGGAAGGATTTATAGAGGGAAATTCATGGAATTTCTCTTTCCACGTGCCTCATGATGTGGCCGGATTGATTTGTTTGATGGGAGGTGAGAAGAAGTTTGTCAGTCGGTTGGATACACTGTTCTCAATGGCACTTCCCCGCAAATATTACGAAAAGAATGAAGATATTGCTGAAGTAAGTTTGGTAGGAGGGTATGTACATGGCAATGAGCCCAGTCATCACATTCCGTATCTGTATGCCTGGACTTCCCAACCCTGGAAGACGCAATACTGGCTGCGGACGGTCATGAACCGGATGTATAAAAATGATATTGACGGCCTGGGCGGCAATGACGATTGCGGCCAGATGTCTGCCTGGTATCTGTTTACGGCAATGGGATTTTATCCGGTTTGCCCGGGTACTGACCAATATGTATTGGGAGCACCTTATCTGCCGTATATCCGTATGAATCTGCCCAATGGCCGCACTTTCGAAATAAAAGCGCCAAAGGTGAGCGATCGTAACTGCTATGTCCGGCAGGTGAAGCTGAACGGAAAGGTTTATGATAAGATGTATATTACTCATGCCGACCTTTTGGCGGGAGGAACACTTGAGTTTGATATGGCTGCTTCTCCGAATAAAAAGAGGGGGCTTGCCAAAGAAGCTAAACCTTATTCCATGTCTGAAGAGTAGGCTGCTTTCAAACATTCTGCCGGGGCTGCTTGTTAATTATTTGATAAACCAAATAATAAGATATGAAAGCATTTTTTTCTTTCGTAGCAGCCTTGGTACTTTCACTGTCGATGGCTGCTCAGAATAAATCATTCTATGACTTCACAGTGAAGACCATAGATGGCAAAGAGTATCCACTGTCAGGTCTGAAAGGTAAGAAGGTGCTGGTAGTGAATGTCGCCTCCAAGTGTGGACTGACTCCGCAATATGCAGAGTTGCAGGAGTTGTATGATCAGTATAAAGATCAGAATTTTGTGATTATCGGCTTTCCTGCCAATAACTTCATGGGACAAGAGCCGGGGACAAACGAAGAGATCGCCAAATTTTGTTCGGTGAACTATGATGTTACCTTCCCGATAATGGCCAAGATATCGGTAAAGGGTAAAGATATGGCTCCGCTTTACCACTGGTTGACAGAGAAGAAGCTGAACGGAAAGCAAGATGCGCCGGTACAGTGGAATTTTCAGAAGTTTATGATTGATGAGAATGGAAATTGGGTTGGTTTTGTAGCTCCCAAAGAGAGTCCTTTTTCAGAGACGATAATCAGTTGGATAGAAAAAAAGTAATTTAAGGTGTTAAAACTCACCACAGAAGATACAGAGTAACACAGTGGCAATTTTAAATTGTTGATTATTAACAAAAAAACTCTGTGTTACTCTGTGTTCTGTGGTGAAAAGTGTCTCTACACAGCTTCTTTGGGGGAAGTAGAAGAGAAAATCTCTACTTTATCTATTTCACTTTCAAAGTTCGGTGTGAAGACACCCTTTCCTAAATTCGTTTTGATTTCTTCATAGCTCCAGAAACGTCCGCCATCTAATTCATCGCTGGGATGTATTTCTCCGTCGTACACCGTTTTATGCACAAAGACTAATTCCCGTTCACGGGCAGACTCAAAGACATAGCTTGTCAGGAGTTCCGGTGTGAAGTCTGTGATACCCAGCTCTTCGGCGACCTCTCTCTTTAAAGCTATTTCTACACTCTCTCCCAGATCGATGTGTCCGCCTACGGAAGTATCCCATTTGCCCGGCTGTATATCTTTCCATTCAGGGCGCTTCTGCAAGTAAAGTTCACCTTTTGAGTTGAATACGTGCAGATGGACAACCGGATGCAATAGCTTGCTTCCGCTATGACATTCGCCGCGTGTAGCAGCTCCTGTAATAGTTCCCTGTTCGTCTACGATGGGGAACATTTCCTGATTATTATCGCTTTGCATGTTTTAAGGTATTAATAAAGATGAATCTCCATAACTCAGAAAGCGGAAATCGTGTCCGAGTGCATAATCATAAATGGTATGCCAGTTGCCTTTCACAAATGCCGAAACCAATAATAGCAGAGTGCTCTGTGGCTGATGAAAATTGGTAACCATTGCCTTGACTATCTTATAGTCATATCCCGGAGCAATAATGATCTGTGTACTGGTATGCAGTGCCTCCATTCCATGTCGGTCGAGATAACCTAATATTTTCTGTAAGGCTACTACGGGGCGAACATCACATTCCGTTTCGTAAGGTTGCCACTGCTTTACGTGCAATTGCTCTTCTGTAGCTTCCGGATTGTTAGCCAGTGTTACGCCGATGTGGTAGAGGCTTTCAAGGGTACGCACAGAAGTTGTTCCTACGGCAGTGGCACAAGCGTCGTGGTCTATCAGCTTTTTGATAATACTGCGTGATACGGATATATATTCCGTATGCATTTCGTGCCCCTCTATCTCTTCACTTTTTACCGGTTTAAAAGTACCGGCGCCAACATGGAGAGTCAGTTCCTCGAGGTCGATCCCTTTTTCGGTCAGGGCATCCAGTACACGAGGGGTGAAATGTAAACCTGCCGTAGGAGCGGCCACCGAGCCTTTTATTTTTGAATAGACTGTCTGATAGGTCTCCTTATCACTTTCTTCCGTATCCCGGTTGAGGTAGGGAGGGATAGGTAGCTCACCGAACACTTCGAGAATATCGGCAAATGTTACTTCCGGATTGTCCCACCGGAAATCGATCCAATGACTGGTGCCACGACATTCACCGCGGGTGGCGGTCAACGTGATCGGGAATCCTTTTACAGTCATTTCACGACATAGCGGACCGTCTTTCCACTTTTTCAGATTGCCTACCATGCAAAGCCAGGCGGCATGTTCCGTTTGCTGAAAGTTGAGTACGTAGTCATTGGGTTGAATGGGCTCCAGGCAAAATACCTCGATGAGTGCTCCTGTCTCTTTGCGGAAATGGAGCCGTGCCTGAATCACTTTGGTGTTGTTGAATATCATCAGGCTTCCGGCTGGCAAATATTCCGGTAGAGAGGTAAATACATCTTCACTGACCTCGCCATGACGATAAATGAGTAACTTAGACTGGTCGCGCACAGGCAACGGGAATTTAGCGATGCGTTCATCCGGCAATGGATAATTGTATTCGCTAATACGGATATGTTTCGGGTTTTCTTTCATCATTTCTTTCTTTGCGACGACAAAAGTAGTTATATTTGCCTTAATTTGTAGATTGTAAATGGTAAATTGTAAACAGAACAATGAAAATAGGTGATAAAGTGCGCTTCCTCAGTGAGGTGGGCGGAGGAATCGTAAAAGGATTCCGGGGAAAAGATATTGTATTGGTGGAAGATGCTGATGGATTTGATATCCCGATGCAGATACGCGAGTGTGTGGTGATCGATACGGATGATTATAATATGACCCGGAAGGCTGCTCCTGCGCCAAAGAAACCCGAAGAACCCGTCAAACCGGTAAAGCCTGAGATTCCGGTAGTTCGTTCGGCCGAAGTGCGGGGTGGTGATGTTTTAAATGTTTTTCTGGCTTATGTGCCCGAAGACGTGAAAGCTATCAGCAGTACTTCGTTTGAGGCTTATTTGGTAAATGACAGCAATTATTATTTGTATTATACGTATCAGAGTGCCGAAGGAAAGGCCTGGAAAACCCGTTCGCATGGACTGGTGGAACCCAATACGAAGCTTTTGCTGGAAGAGTTTACTAAGGATATGCTGAATGAAATGGAGCATGTGGCCGTTCAGTTCATTGCTTTTAAAGATGGACGGACAGCGCCTTTGAAACCTGCGGTTTGTGTGGAGTTGCGTATCGATACGGTGAAGTTCTATAAATTGCATACATTCCGTGAGTCGGACTTCTTTGAACAGCCGGCTTTGGTTTATGATATTGTGAAAGACGATGTTCCTACCCGTCAGGTATTTGTTTCGGCTGAGGAACTGCAGTCTGTATTGATCCAGAAGAAGGAAGTGGATAAGCCTAAGTCACAACCGATTGTGAAACGTGGCGGAAAGAATGAAATTCTTGAGATAGACTTGCACATCAACGAATTGCTGGATGACACACGTGGCATGGGGAATGCCGAGATACTGAATTATCAGTTGGATAAATTCCGTGAAGTGATGGAGAAGTACAAAGCCAAACGTGAACAAAAAATAGTTTTCATTCATGGCAAAGGTGACGGAGTGCTTCGTAAAGCATTGATTGATGAATTAAAGCGAAAATATAGTAATTGCCGCTATCAGGATGCTTCATTTCAGGAATATGGCTTCGGAGCAACCATGGTGACCATTAAATGATGCTTCTATGCCTGTTTTTGAAATAGATAATCTTTAAAATTATACATCGATGTATTATACGTTGATGTATAATTTGTGTCTTTGTTCTCATCTCTCCACGTCGTTGGGGAAAGTCTTCACTTGTCAAAGTAGCGATGGACGAATTGATGCATGAAGATGAACAGGTTCGGAAACCATTGAAATGCGTACCCGGCAATTGATAGATACCGATATGCCTATGTGCATGAATGATACTGAAAATCTGACCGCTGTGCAACCAATGGTGAATACCGTTTCAATTCTATTCCTGTAGTGCGGAAATATGAATTGGGAAGCGCGCAAACCATCACCCGCAACAAACGCATGCTGACCGAGCGTGATTTTATTGAGAAGGAGGGGGGACTGTATGTGTTTTCTGATCCTGTATTCGAACTTTGGTTTAAGAGGGAGTATTGTTGAGCTAAATTATATGGGAAAACCGGCTGTTTAACAATGTTAACGTCAATTTCCGTTCATTTTATTCTTGTGTGCAAATAACAAGCCTTTTGCATTTAAAACACTTGTTATTTGCATCCAAAGAACAAGCTTTAACACTGTGTTAAAACAAAGTCTATTCCTGATCGGGAGTTTGATTCTTCAAACGAAAGATTTCAGCTGGCTTGTGATGCTTACTGTATATGGAGTGGATAGTGTGTTGACAATCATACACCGGTTGTTGCTACATGAAAATATTGGTTTGCCTCACCGGAAACATTTGTATCAGATCATGGTTAATGAATTGAGAATACCGCACGTGGTGGTATCGTTGGTGTATATGATTGTGCAAATTGTGATTATCATCGGGTATTTATATTGCCGGGGTTATGGTGATTGGTATTTATTGGGCTGTATCCTTTTGCTGAGTGGAATATATATTGGTCTTATGCGCAAATATTTTCACTTGCATCTTTTACCTAAAAGATAATTATTATATTTGCAATAATTATAAATATAATAATTTTAGTTATGGCGGTTATTAATCCTTTTGTAGTTGGAGGATACGTTTCTCCTCGTTATTTTTGTGATAGAGTTGCTGAAACAGAAAACTTGATCCGTAACTTGATAAATGGGAGAAATGTGGCTCTTGTTTCAACTCGCCGAATGGGAAAAACGGGATTGATAAGGCATTGTTTTTATCAGCCTTTGATTAAAGAAGGCTATTATACTTTCTTCATTGATATATATGCGACTTCAAGTTTGAAAGAGTTTGTTTTTGCTTTGGGTAAAGGGATTTTTGAGAAGTTAAAGCCCCAGGGGAATAAATTCATAGATCGTTTCTTTTCTATAATTACCTCTTTAAGGATTGGATTTAAATTAGATAGTATTACAGGAGAACCGATTTTAGAACTTGGTTTGGGAGATATTCATGCTCCTGAAACTACTTTAGAAGAAATCTTTATCTATCTGGAGCAGGCAGACAAGCCTTGTATTGTAGCAATAGATGAATTTCAACAAATCAGTTCATATCCGGAGAAAAATCTGGAAGCTATTTTAAGGACTAAAGTTCAGCATTGCAGTAACTCTAATTTTGTTTTTGCAGGAAGTCAGAGGCATATAATGATGAATATATTCAACAGTCCTTCCAGGCCATTTTATCAAAGCGTGAGTATGATGCACTTAGGAGCAATTCCTTTGGAGGTATATAAACCTTTTGTGAAGGGATTGTTTGAGGAGAATGGTAAGAAAGTGACAGATCAATTGGTAGAGAATGTATATACCCTGTTTGATGGGCACACTTGGTATGTGCAGTTAATGTTGAATGAACTTTTTATTTTGACAGATAAAAAGGGTATCTGTGATGTACCTATGATAAATCTGGCACTAAACAATATAATTGCTACACAAGACTTTACTTTTCAAGAAATATTTTCTCGTCTTCCGGAAAAGCAAAAAGAGATAATGATTGCCATTGCCAAAGAGCAGAAAGCAAAAGGAGTTACTTCTGCTGCATTTATTAAAAAATATCGGTTGACTTCTGCCAGTTCGGTGCAGTCGGGGTTGAAGGGTTTACTGGAAAAAGACATGTTGACTCAGGAGTCTGGAGGATATCAGGTGTATGATAGACTTTTCAATATCTGGCTTAGGAGGAATTACTGATTTAACCGGAAACATCAGTGTTAACCATCTTCGCGGCTGTCAGTGATTGGCATAAAAATAAAAGACCGATGTCAGTTCATTCGACGACACCGGTCTTTTCTCCTTTTATTCATCAATCAAGTTCCTACTTTACTTCGATGCCTTTGTTCTTCAAAGTCATGTTCAATATTGTAGTATACTTAGTGTACTGAGCATCTGTCAACGTCTTTTTCATCAATTTCAGATTGCCGTAAACAGCGTTACGAACCATGGTATCCTTGTTCTTTTTCGCAGTGGTGGCTCTTCCCATCTGTTCGTCAAAATAGTTGCAAATGTTGGCTACTTCTTCTGCCTGTACAGAAGATAAATTCAGGTATTTACCCAATTTATTCACATTGATGTTACCTTCCCATTTTGCAACTGTAGGTTGATTGCCTGCTGCAAATGTAGTAGCAACAAGGCATAGCGCTGCCACTAATGTTAATCCTAATCTTTTCATAATACCTACTTTTTTAATTGTTATTCCTGAAAACTAATCTTTGTCCTTATCCTTGTCATAAGGACCCTAATACCTATTAAAAACAATTGCTAAGCGCTTAGCTTTTTCTTTTTACCTATGCAAATATACAAATATGTTATTCAACATAAAAGCGCAAAGAAAGAAAAGTGGGCAGAATGATATCATTTCTTGATGTATATCAAAAATATGCTGCAAAAAAGATGGGATATTAGAGAAAAATGAAATCGTTTTGTAATATGATGCCTATATGGAACAGAATAATGTCACCAGAAACGGTACGCTAAAGTCTACAATGAATCCATGGAAAATGGAGACGATGACAAATTCCTGTCCGGAACAACGGGTGATAATGGGAAGAGTTGTGTCCATGGTGGTGGCTCCTCCGACTGAAATGGGGGCCAGTTTTCCGAAGAACTTTACCAATAGGGGGGCACAAAGCAAAGCGATGATTTCGCGCATGATGTTTGAAAGCAATGCGATGGTACCCAATTCGGCTCCTTTGTACTCGGTGATGAATATACTTGAGAGTGAATAATACCCGAATCCGGAACCTACCGCCATACAATCGGACGGTGAACGATGGGACAAAAAGAGGCTGACTACGGCACATCCTGCCAATGTTCCCAGAATGGTCATGACGGGCAGGAAGAGTAGGCGGGGATTCAGTGACCGGAAACTTTTCAGTGTCTGCGGATCGTTGCCTATGCTAATGCCGACGCAGAACATCAGCCCGCATAAGGCATAAAAACTGAGTTTACTTTGGCTGAAATCGTACGGGATCAGCTGAAAAAGTCCGCACAGAGTGCCGACAATGAAGAAAGAGACGATAATGAGACTGCCTTTCATGGTTTAGCCTCCTTTTTCTGATAGCGTGTATGGAGCAGATACCAAAGTCCCCAGGCAGCCAGTGTGCTTCCGGTTACGGCAGCTGCCGTGATGATGAGAGCTTCCAGCCCGATGGCATGCAATCCTTTCACGATGGCTTCGTTGCCTCCTACATCGATGCCGAGCAGGAAGAGCAACAGCCATATTAATAATGTGATGACTTTATGTATCCACGTGAGCCTTTTGCTACGTAACAGGTAACCCAGTAGCATGCCCGTGAGCATGATTCCGATAATTATAAACATATAAATGTGCTTTTAGGGCACAAAGATAGTGGTTTCTTTATAAATCCGGTACCATTGGGGGAACTGCGTTGTTTTTAACTGTCAGCATATAGTTTGTTTCTGTACTGAACCCTACCATTCCGGTACCTCCGTTCACATTGCTTGGGAAAGCGATAGGCTCGCTCAGGGTGTTGTCGTAGGCATCGGAGTCGAGCAGATTCAACGCTCTTAAATAATAATATTCTTTTTCGGTAATGCTGAGTATGCGGATGTAGACATCCGTCTTTATCCAGATATACTCCTGTCCCCAGAATCCCCATCCGTAGATATCGTTATAGACGTTCATCGTGTAACTTCCGTCGGTGAAACGTGAGTCGTCAAATATGGCATACTTGTTATTGACAGTGCCGAACAGTCCGTTTTCATCATCTTCTTCCGTACTGGGTTTGCCGTCGGTCAACACCACGTCTTCGTTTGTTTGCAGTTTAAAGCTTTTCTGCATTGCCGAACTCCAACAGGTCTGGTCATTTTGTTCCCAATAGTATTTCCAGTATTTCCGTTGTTCCACAATGATCCGATAAAAATTCTTCTCTCCCGGGCGGTCCTTTATTTTGATTTGGTAACGGAGATGTCGTCTTGGCGGAGTTCCGTAGCCATAGTTACTCGGCTTTCTCATGATGGAGGCCGTATCCACCTTTTCTATCTTCCCGATGGGTTGAGGTACGGTGACTTCGGTCCATGCGTGGTGTTCGCCGTCATCCGTCATAGCATCTATACGGACCACATCGCCCGGATGGAAAGCACTGTTTATGTAAAAGCGCCCTTTATCGCTGCTATGCGGATCGGGACGGAGAGTTTCACTGAGAGAACCGTTGATGCGTACTTCTACGGTGGCTCCTTTTATTTGTCCGATCTGGTTTCTGCCGGTGAGGTTCAGAAACAAGGTATTGTAGGTGCTGTCGGCGTTGATAATGGCATTCATCACTAACTTGGGCGGATTCTCCTTCAAGTCGAAAGGAAGATCGTTATTGCATGCCGCAGTGGATATGATAACCAGCAAGAAAAGGAATATATCAAGAATTGATCGTCTCATAAATACTTAGAATTTATATGTATAACTGAATGAAGGAATGCAAGGCAACAGAGTGAATTTCCGAATGACCGGTATGCGGTTGCCTTGTGCTTGTTCGCCTTGAGTATATTCAGTCTTTTTGTAGGTGCGATATATCAGAGTGGGGTTCATGGCATTGTATACATTATATATGCTGACATTCCAGATGCGCATGCCATGTTTAGTCTTCTTGCTGAAGTTGACCCCTACATTTAACCGGTGGGTGGCGGGGAGGCGATAATTGTTGCGATGCTTGACGTAGTCTCCCTCTTCTATCGATGAGTCGTTGTCACCCGGACGGATAATACCTGTCAGTTCGGTGGGGATCGTTGTCGTACCTCCGGTGGTAAATATCCAGGAAGCACTTACATCGATCCGTTCGTTGAACCGATGATTGAGTGTCAGGTCGATGTTGTGTCGGCGGTCATATTTATATGGAAAGCGTTCGCCGTTGTTTATTCCTCCTGTGGCAAACTTACGGTCACTCTTAGCCAGGGTATATGCCAGCCATCCCGTTGTCTTTCCTATGGTTTTCTGCGCCATGAACTCTACACCCATAGAGCGGCCGTGTCCCATCTCCACTTTGTCCTCCCATCCGGTAGAAGAACCGAGAAAGCTGACCCCGTCTTTGTACTCGAGTACATTTTTCATTCCTTTATAGTATCCTTCTATTGAGAATTCCCATCCGTCGATTCCCGTATAGTAACCGCCTAACGAGACCTGATGGGCCCGCATGGGTTTGATTTTGTTGGTGACAGGTACCCACAAGTCGGTGGGCATGGCAAAAGGCATGGATGAAATCAAGTGTACATATTGGCTCATTTTCGTATACGAAGCTTTCAATACTACATCTTTGCTGAGCTGATAGCGTGCGGAGATGCGGGGCTGCACGGAGAAGTAGTTTTTCTTTTGCACTTGGAAAGTCGAGAAGTGCAGGCCCAGATTCATGCGCAGGCGACTGCTCAGATTGAAGTTATCTTCAAGATAGGCAGATGCTTCGTGGGCAAGGATCTCACTGTTGGAGGTAGTATAATACGTCGTGTCCCGCTCGATGGTTTCTCCGGTCTTGTCGAATATCTTCGAGGTGGAGACTTCCGGACGGAAGCTATGGTGCAGATATTGCACTCCGAACTTGACATGATGTGTAGGGATAGGGTTATAGTCAAAATCTATCTGAGCGCTCCAATCCCGGATTCCCGATTTATAATCGGCCTTATAGCGGTTCCAGGTGATTTGGTTGTTTGTATGTATCTCATTCTTGGTGAATGTACTGACGTCAAACTTATAGTTATTGAAAGCGACTGTGGTATTGCTGAACAGCTTGTTGTTAAAGATGTAGTTCCAGCGTCCCGAAACGATGGTATTTCCCCAGTTCATCTTTCCGCCATCCCTGTACTTGTCTTCGTCACCGTAGTAAGTGTCGTCATACTTTGTCATAAAATGGTCTTTGCCATTGTATGCACTGAGGAACAGGCGGCTGCGATCAGAGAACTTATGGTTGATCTTGGCATTGACATCAAAAAAGTAATAACTGTATTTCTCGTCTTTGGGCATGAAGGGTTTGGCCAGCAGGTCGATGTACGAACGGCGGGCGGAAATGTTGAACGAAGTCCGGTTCTTTATGATCGGTCCCTCGAAATTGATTTTGCTGGTCAGAAGCCCCACGCTGACCACTCCGTGATAGTTCTTCATGTCGCCATCGTTGGTGCGCACATCGATAACGGAAGAGAGGCGTCCGCCAAAGCGGGCGGGGAAAGAGCTTTTGAAAAGTGTCACTTTCTTCACGGCTTCAGGTGTAAAGACGGAGAAGAAGCCCAATAAATGGTCTACGTTGTATACCGGTACTCCGTCCAGAAGGATCAGGTTCTGGTCGGGGCCTCCGCCGCGTACATAGAGTCCGGCAGAGCCTTCCATTCCGGCTTGTACGCCCGGCATCAGCTGGATGGCTTTCATCACATCGGCTTCTCCCAGGATGCTGGGTGTGTTTTTTATCTGGGTCATCGGTATTTCGCTGGCTCCCATCTGGGTGGCCATGACTCCCGATTCGGCTTTGTCCGACACGATGACTACTTCTTGCAGCATATTGTTGTCTTTCATCCGGATGTTCAGTAGAGTATCTGCGGTTAAGTTCAGCACATGTTGCTGGCCGGTATATCCCAAATAGGAGAAACTCAGTCGAGCTTCTCCTTCAGGCAGCGTGATGCTGTAGAAACCGTAAGGATTGGTGGTAGTTCCCTGATGATGACGACTCTCAAGAATATTTGCACCAATCAGCGTTTCGGCAGACGCTCCGTCGGTCACGTATCCACTGACAGTGAACTTCCGGCTTACGGGTTTGGGGGGCGTTTTTTGTAATAAGATATGCTTCCCGGTTATTTTATAGCTTATCGGCTTATTGGCGAATAGCAGGTTCAGGACTTCTCTGAGAGGTTTCTTTTGTACGTTGAGGCTGACTTTATGGTCGAGCTTCACCTCCTCTCCATAGATAAAAGAGAAGCCGGTATCCTGTTCTATCTGCCGGATGACTTCTGACAAGCTGGTGTTTTGCAGTTTGAGTGTGAGCTTGGGTTCCGGTGTTTGCGCATAGATTGTCGAAAAGGTTAGGGAAACCACACACATCAGAATGTAACTTCTGATGTGGTGGAAATCCGGATTGGATTTTCTCATGTCTAGTTAAGTTTAGTAGTAATCGTTATTTCTTTATTATTGTATGAATAGTTGAAATTGCCAACAGTATGTAGCAGATCGAGAATCTGGTCGAGACCTTCTTCACTGGAGAACCGTGCCGTGATCCGGTAATTCTGCAAAGCAGTGTCTGTTATGGAGATATCTACGCCAAATGTGTTGGACAACTGGCGGGCAATCTCCTGCAAGGGGAGATTGGTAAAAATCAATTCTCCGTTCCGCCAGGCTATCTCTTCGGCAACGCGGTCTGAAACTTCAAGGGTCATGCTTTTTTTCTCCTTATTATATATAGCACTTTCGTTTGGTTTCAAGACGATACGTACAGAATTGCTTTTATTGCTCACGGCTACAGAACCTTCGAGTAGCGTGGTCTTCACTTCCGGATCGTCCGGATAGGACTCTACGTTAAAGTGAGTGCCCAGTACCTCTACATTGACCGACTCTGTCTGTACGATGAAAGAGTGTTTCCTATTTTTCGTCACTTCGAAATACGCTTCTCCTTTCAGGTTCACTTCCCTGTGTTCTCCCTTAAACTTTTCGGGATAGGTGAGTGACGAGAAATGGTTCAGCGTCACTTCCGTTCCGTCGGGCAGTTTGATGGTCCGCGTATCGGCCAGTGTGGAAATTGTCTGTAAGGCGGCAGGTTTCAGATAGCAGTAAGTGTTCCATCCTATGAAGCAGAGCAAAGCGATGGCAGCTACTGCCGACAAGGTGCGTAAAGAGAAGAGGCGAAGTGCCGGACGCGGCAATCGTTTCTCTAATATCTGATAGCTTGCCGCTGCCGAGAATTTTCCTCTGGGCGAGCGGGTGGATGCGATAAGTTTCTCCAGTAATCGGTCAAGTTCCCGGTCTGTATATTTCATTGTTTATTTCGTTATTTTTTCACCAGCCGGATAGACATCTTGGTCGTTTCCGACTTTCCGTTCTGAGGCCGGCAGATAAGCTGAATGTATTCATTCGTTCCCACTTTCCGGGGATAAACCAGGATTGTGGCTTTGGCCGATTTGCTGCCGCCCTTGATGGTGATTTTATTATCTTTAATTTTATAAAACGGTGCCGAAGAGCTTCCGGGCTTCGTCGGCCGTGCGGGTGACTCGATGAAGACAATCCGGTCTTCACTTGTTTTATCAGCCGCAACGATTTTTACTTGCAGTTCCGTTTCCTCTGCATTCTTTTGATAAGAGAAATCCTGCGCTTTCTTTTCGAATCCCAGGTATTCTTTGGGGTAAGAGTTGTTGCCGTTCTCACACGCAGTGAAACACAGTGCCATTGTAAGCAGTGCAAAGGTTGTAGGTCTTAATAACTTCTTCATAAGCTAAGTCTTTGTGTTTTGGTTTAAATGAACTTCATGGATAAAGACAGAGCGTTTGAAGAATCTCCCTATCGGAAGTGTGCAAATAAAAGTTAAACCTCTCTTGCTGTTCGCCGGGCATTATTCACTGTCGATTGTTTATCGATTATTATTCACCATCGATATTGCTTCTTTCAGCCGGATGGTTGCCTTCTGGAGTTGAGCGTCTACGGTCTTGGTGCTGATACCCAGTTCTTCTGCTACCTGTGCATAGCTTTGCTTCTCTTCCCGGATGCGGATGAATACCTCTCTACAACGTTCGGGCAAGCGGTCGAGTGCTTTCACATAAATGGCAAACAACTCTTCACTGATCATCGATTCTTCGGGTGAGTCGCTTTGTGCTTCGGGTTCCGGCAATGTCTCGGTAGATACCGTGGTACGCCTGTTTTCTTTCTCCAGATAGTTGAGTGAAGCGTTTTTAACCAATATGAAGCAATAGTCCTCAATGCTTTTGACTTCGGGAAGCGAGCTGCGCTGTTCCCAGAGTTTCAGGAACACATCGAGTACGATTTCCTGCGACCATTCTTCGCGTTTTACATAGTAGTAGGCGATGCGGTAGAGACGGTCGTACGTCATATCGTAGAAGGCCCGGAACGCTGTTTGCGAATCCAGCTCCTTCATTCGTCTGAGTAGTTTTCGAACCTCTGATTCGGTCATGACTTTATAATTTTAGTTTTCCACCCAGAGCAGGTCGCTCATGATGCTGTCGGAAATAAAAATTCCTTCGCGGGTGAGGCGCAAAGCACCTTCGTATATTTCTAATTTGCCGTTTTCTAAAGAAGGACGTGCCATTTTGAGACAATATTGCTCCAGTTGCGTTCCGTAATCATTACTGAGGCGTTCGAGTGAAATTCCCCATTGAGTGCGGACAGAGGTAATGATAAATTCGTTGTATCGGGTGGTCAGATCCCGCTCTTCCTGTTCGAAGTCCCGTTGTCCACTTTCAATGCCGGACATGTATTTTTCGATCGAAGAGCAGTTCCATTCCCGGGTTTGTCCGTCGAAAGAGTGTGCCGACGGGCCGCAGCCGAGATAACTTACTCCCTGCCAGTACGAAGTGTTGTGGCGCGAATACATGCCCGGCTTGCAGAAGTTGGATATTTCATAATGCTCGTATCCGGCTTCATGCAACCGGTCTATTAATAAGGTGAAGAACCGGACACTGCTGTCCTCGTCCACCTCTTCGACCTGATGCTTTTGCAACATTTTATAAATGGGAGTACCTTCTTCGTAAATCAAGTGATAAGCCGATATATGTTCCACGTCTAGGGCAATAGCCTGTTGCAAGTCTTTTTCCCAGCGTTCCGTTGTTTCACCGGGGAGCCCGTAGATCAGGTCGATGCTGATGTTGCGGAAACCGTGGGCACGGCACAACTCTACCGCACGAACGGCTTGAGCCGCATTGTGGCGGCGTTTCAGCAACTTGAGCGTAGTGTCGTCAAATGTCTGGATGCCCATGCTGATGCGGTTGAACGGCAATTCGGAGAGCATTTGCAGGTATTCCGGACAGAGGTCATCCGGATTGGCTTCAAGTGTTATTTCATGGCAATTCTCCATCCCATAAATTCGGCGGACGGTGTCGAATACTTTCCGGAAATCCTTTTCGTCGAGCTGCGAAGGAGTACCTCCACCAAAGTAGAGCGTCTCAATAGGCTTTCCTTTCAGGTAAGTATATCTCATTTCCAGCTCTTTGCAGAGTGCTTCGATGTAGCGTCCTTTCCATTCGCTTCGCGTCGTTGAGTAAAAATCGCAATAGATACAGCGTGTCTTACAGAAGGGGACGTGTATGTATATGCCTGCCATGATGGTCTGAGTTATTTTTGCGTTTCAAATTGCAAAAGTAAGGTTTTCGTGTTAGTAAACAACCCTGTAGGGTAGATATTCTCTTTTATTTAACGGGAGGAAAGTTCCTTTTTGACCATTTGACAATCTGATAATCCGATGGCCTCAGAATGCTTTCGTTTCGTGCCGTCCTGAAGGTTGGCCGGAAAAACGCCTGCATTTGCCAACAGACTTTTCTCCTGTGTCACAGATTTATGGTATATGTGTGCAAATGGACGGACTTGGGGCGGAATCCGATGAATTTGCTTTCGTTCTGTCTCTGTCCCGATGCTTTTGCTATATTCTCTCCGTATGCTTCTGCGGGGCAACCGGAGAAAAAAAAGCACCGGTGCGGGGTTCTGCACATAACAATATATGTGAGGAGGCAAAACATATAGACATCTTACCCGAAAGAAGTAAGCATTTTCCGGAAATGCTTACTTCTTTTGCACAGAATGTTTGCTTCTTTTTGGGAAAATGCACCGTGTTCAACCCGAAATACTCCCTTCTTTGGTTGGAAAAACCTCCGTCTTGCACCGAAAAGTCTGCTGCTGCATTCTATTTCATCCTGTCCGGAAGAAGAAGGAGTCAGTAAATGTAAGGCAAACTGCTCTTTTTAATCGGGAATCGGAAAGAATACTTCCATTCTGTCAGATAGCCTGTTTCGCGCTTGTCGAAGGCTGTATGTTACATAACATTGTTTAGTAACACTGTCCGTTTTATTGCTTTTCATTTGATTAATGCCTAATTTGCGCCTCAGTAAAAAAAGGGTATGCGAAAAACACATACTGAATCATTCATTTAAATCTTATATATCATGAAAGTATATCAGACGAACGAAATTAAGAACATTGCCCTTCTTGGCAATGACGGCTCAGGAAAAACCACTCTCACAGAAGCGCTGCTCTATGAGAGTGGTATTATAAAACGTCGCGGCAGAATCACTGCCAAAAACACCGTAAGCGATTACTTTCCGGTAGAACAGGAATATGGATATTCTGTCTTTTCGACCATCTTCCATGTAGAATGGAACGGGAAGAAACTGAACATCATAGACTGCCCGGGCAGCGATGACTTTGTAGGCGCTGCCATGACAGCACTCAATGTAACGGATACAGCAATTTTGCTGTTGAACGGACAATATGGAGCCGAAGTGGGAACTCAAAACCACTTCCGCTATACCGAGAAACTGGGTAAACCGGTGATCTTCCTGGTGAATCAGCTCGATAACGAGAAGTGTGATTATGATATGGTGCTTGAACAACTGAAGTCCATCTACGGTCCCAAAGTAGTTCCGGTTCAGTATCCGCTGGCTACCGGTCCCAACTTCAACTCGCTGATAGACGTGCTGTTGATGAAGAAGTACTCTTGGGCACCCGAAGGCGGTGCACCTATCATCGAAGAAATTCCTGCTGAAGAGAAAGATAAAGCCATGGAGCTGCACAAAGCACTGGTCGAGGCCGCTGCCGAGAACGATGAAGGCTTGATGGAGAAATTCTTCGAACAAGATTCACTGACGGAAGACGAGATGCGCGAAGGTATCCGTAAGGGTCTGGCTGCACGTGGCATGTTCCCCGTATTCTGCGTATGTGCAGGCAAAGATATGGGGGTACGTCGTTTGATGGAATTCCTGGGTAATGTAGTGCCCGGTGTATCGGAAATGCCGAAAGTGCATAATACCCGTGGTGAAGTGGTGGAACCCGATCCCAACGGACCTACCTCTTTGTATTTCTTCAAGACCGGTGTGGAACCACACATTGGTGACGTTCAGTATTTCAAGGTCATGAGCGGAAAAGTGCATGAAGGAGACGACTTTACCAATGCCGATCGCGGTTCGAAAGAACGTGTGGCGCAGATTTATGCTTGCGCCGGCGCCAACCGTATCAAAGTAGAAGAGATGGTGGCAGGTGACATTGGCTGTACGGTGAAGCTGAAAGATGTTCATACCGGAAATACACTGAACGGTAAAGGTGCCGAGAACCGGTTTAATTTTATCAAATATCCGAATTCTAAATATTCACGCGCCATCAAGCCGGTGAACGAGGCCGATACGGAAAAGATGATGGCCATCTTGAACCGTATGCGTGAGGAAGATCCGACTTGGGTCATCGAACAATCGAAAGAACTGAAACAGACCATCGTGCATGGCCAGGGAGAATTCCACCTCCGTACGTTGAAATGGCGTCTGGAGAACAATGAAAAGCTTCAGGTGAAATTTGAAGAACCGAAGATCCCTTATCGTGAAACCATCACAAAAGCCGCCCGTGCCGACTATCGTCACAAAAAGCAATCGGGTGGTGCCGGACAGTTCGGCGAGGTGCATCTGATAGTGGAACCCTATTATGAAGGAATGCCCGTGCCCGATATGTATAAATTCGGCGGACAGGAATTTAAGATTAACGTGAAGGGTACTGAGGAAGTTCCATTGGAATGGGGCGGAAAATTGGTATTTGTTAACAGTATTGTCGGGGGTTCTATCGATGCCCGCTTCCTGCCGGCCATCCTTAAAGGGATCATGTCCCGCATGGAACAGGGACCTCTGACCGGTTCGTATGCCCGCGATGTACGCGTCATTGTATATGATGGAAAGATGCACCCGGTAGACTCTAATGAAATTTCGTTCATGCTGGCCGGACGTAATGCCTTCAGCGAAGCGTTTAAGAACGCCGGACCGAAGATTCTCGAGCCAATTTATGATGTGGAAGTCTTCGTACCGTCCGATAAGATGGGTGACGTGATGGGTGACCTTCAGGGACGCCGTGCCATGATCATGGGTATGAGCAGCGAAAACGGTTATGAGAAACTGGTGGCTAAAGTGCCTTTGAAAGAGATGTCTTCTTATTCAACCGCTCTTAGTTCGCTTACCGGAGGCCGTGCTTCGTTCATTATGAAATTTGCAAGTTACGAACTGGTTCCGAGTGATGTGCAGGATAAGTTAATAAAAGACTTCGAATCCAAACAAACAGAAGAGTAATTATAGTCATAAGCTGCCGGGTTTAGGCTATAAGTGGCTGTGCTACTAAATGATAAGGCTACGAGAAGTGTGCAATGAATGTGCAGCTACTCGTAGCTTTACTTTTTTAGGTATTCTTTGGGACGTGCTTGTCCGGTGTGGCGGTTGTGAGAGAGGACGTAACCGGTATCTTATAGCCTTCCCGTCCATTAACAATGATTAAAGAAAGTAGATTTTCTGAAGAGAAATCTTTAATTTTTTATTAAATTTGCAAACCAAAGGTGTATACGTTTTGTTATAGTGGTCAGAATACGACCTAAAAAACGCCTTTCGGTTAATTATAGAGAACGTCCTGTTAAAACAGGTTAAGCTGTTAGGAGTGTTAATTAGGGAGTGTTAATTTTGTTGCTATGAAAAAGTCAACAATCTGGATATTAGGCATTATTATGGGTCTTTCCTTTCTGAGTTTGCTCTATTTACAAGTGAGCTACATCGAAGAAATGGTGAAGATGCGTAAAGAACAATTTAATACATCCGTGCGAAATGCTTTGTTTCAGGTTTCAAAGGATGTAGAGTATGATGAAACGCAACGTTGGCTGTTAGAGGATATCACTGAAGCGGAACGCAGAGCACTGGCTCAGTCTTCTTCTACTACCGAACAGAAAAACGGTTTAATTCAGCAATCGGAGCGTTATAGGTTCAAGTCACCGGACGGAACCCTGTATTCGGAGTTTGAACTGAAGATGATTACCACCGAGCCGTCGAAAGTGCCCAAAGCCATGATTTCCGAAAGGCATGGCCGGAATACCATTCCGCAGACATCACGGAGCTTGACTGACGCTATTAAAAATAGGTATATGTATCAGCGTTTTCTGCTCGACGATGTGGCTTTGCGGATGATTTACAAGGCAAGCGATAAATCGATTGGCGAACGGGTGAACTTTAAGAAGCTGGATAATTATCTGAAATCGAACTTTATTAATAATGGTGTAGAGTTGCTCTACCATTTTTCGGTGATCGATAAAGATGGACGTGAAGTATATCGTTGCTCGGACTACGAAGACGGAGGGAGTGAAGACTCTTATACGCAACCTCTGTTCCAGAATGATCCGCCTGCGAAGATGAGTATTGTGAAGGTGCACTTTCCCGGTAAGAAAGATTATATCTTCGACTCGGTTAGTTTTATGATTCCTTCGATGATATTCACTATCGTACTGCTGATTACATTCATCTTCACCATCTACATCGTCTTCCGTCAGAAGAAGTTGACAGAGATGAAGAATGACTTTATCAACAACATGACGCATGAGTTCAAGACACCGATATCGACCATCTCGCTTGCTGCCCAGATGCTGAAAGACCCCGCAGTCGGGAAGTCGCCGCAGATGTTCCAGCATATATCGGGAGTCATCAATGATGAAACGAAGCGGTTGAGATTCCAGGTGGAGAAGGTGCTTCAGATGTCTATGTTTGACAGGCAGAAAGCAACGCTGAAGATGAAGGAACTCGATGCCAATGAGTTGATTACCGGAGTTATCAATACGTTCGCTTTGAAGGTGGAACGCTATAATGGTAAGATTACATCGAACCTTGAGGCTACCAATCCTGTTATATTTGCGGACGAAATGCATATCACCAATGTGATATTCAACCTGATGGATAACGCGGTGAAATACAAGAAGCCCGAAGAAGACCTGGTGCTCAACGTGAGAACCTGGAACGAGCCCGGTAAACTGATGATTTCGATACAGGACAACGGTATTGGTATTAAAAAAGAAAACCTGAAGAAGGTGTTTGATAAGTTCTATCGCGTGCATACAGGTAATCTGCACGATGTAAAAGGTTTCGGTCTGGGACTGGCTTATGTGAAAAAGATTATTCAGGATCATAAGGGAACCATCCGGGCAGAGAGTGAACTGAATGTAGGAACTAAATTTATTATTGCATTACCTTTATTAAAAAATGATTGATATGGACGAGAAACTGCGTATTTTATTATGCGAGGATGATGAAAATCTTGGCATGCTTTTAAGAGAATATTTACAGGCTAAAGGTTACTCTGCTGAGTTGTATCCTGATGGAGAAGCCGGATTTAAAGCTTTCCTGAAGAATAAATATGACTTATGCGTGTTTGACGTGATGATGCCTAAGAAAGATGGTTTCACACTGGCACAGGAGGTTCGTGCGGCCAACGCGGAAATTCCTATTATCTTCCTGACTGCAAAAACACTCAAAGAAGATATCCTGGAAGGATTTAAGATCGGTGCGGATGATTATATCACCAAACCTTTCAGTATGGAAGAGCTTACTTTCAGAATCGAGGCTATCCTGAGACGTGTTCGCGGAAAGAAGAACAAGGAGAGCAATGTTTATAAGATTGGTAAGTTTACGTTTGATACCCAGAAGCAAATCCTGGCTATCGGCGACAAACAAACGAAACTGACTACCAAAGAATCGGAATTGCTGGGATTGCTTTGTGCGCATGCTAACGAAATCTTGCAGCGCGACTTTGCCTTGAAGACTATCTGGATCGATGACAACTATTTCAATGCGCGTAGCATGGACGTGTATATCACTAAACTGCGCAAGCACCTGAAAGATGATGATTCGATTGAGATTATCAACATCCACGGAAAAGGTTACAAGTTGATCACCCCCGAGCCCGAATCATAATGGATAGGGGAGTGTATAGAAATAAAAAAGCCGGAAAACATTCGTTTTCCGGCTTTTTTATTTCTTGCTGAAACTATTAATCTGCAATTCTTTTGTTTATCGCAATATAAGTAATCAGTCCGAGTACCACCAATACTATCGAGCCTCCCAAGACAGCGTTGTTGTTTACTTCTCCGGTCAGAGAGCAAGCAATCAGAATGATTACTCCGACTAAGATTAATAGCAATCCTAAATTCTTTAATAAGCCTTTCATGTGTGTGTATTTTAATAGATTATTATATTCCAGTCACAAATTAACGCATAATTCTTTAACGGACGAAATATTTTTCGCAAAAAAACCATTAATTAGCCATAAATAGTTGATTTTGTTGCTCTCACTTCTTCCTCCTGTCGATTAATCTTTGGTGTTGAAGAATATTTTTCTTAATACTTCCTGGCTTACGCTTAGCTCTTCGACTGTGATGCCATGCAGCGCCTCTTTAAGGGTCCGGTTAGCTATGATACGGGCCTTTTCTTCCAGCTCTTTTCCTGTTCTGGTCAGATGAATCAGATTGGTACGGCGGTCTTTTTTATCGGAGATGCGTACCACCAGATGTTGGCGTTCCATATTATCAATCAAGCGGGTCATACTCGGTTTGTCTTTAAAAGTTGCATTGCACAACTCTTGTTGTGTCACTCCGTCTTTTTCCCAGAGAAAAATAAGAACCGTCCATTGCTCCGGACTGATTTCCAGACCGTTCTGTCTGAAGTTCCGGTATAGTTTCCGATTAATGGCAGCAGAGACCTTACCATTCAAGATGGCAAAGATCAGCCTGATATCAAAGTTAAATTGTTCGATCATGAAATTATTGTTTAAGCAACTTTGCAAAGATAAATGTCTTCTTTGACAAATCCTATCTCGTAACACAAAAAAAGATTAAATGTTTGCAGTTCAAAATAAAATGCCTACCTTTGCACCGCATTTTTAAAATCAAATAATTTATTTATTTAATTAAAACGAGTATGAATCAATACGAAACCGTTTTCATTTTAACTCCCGTTTTGTCTGATGTTCAGATGAAGGAAGCGGTAGAAAAATTCAAAGGCATTCTTCAGGCTGAAGGTGCTGAGATTATCAATGAAGAAAACTGGGGACTGAAGAAACTGGCTTATCCAATCCAGAAGAAGTCTACAGGATTCTATCAGTTGATTGAGTTCAATGCAGAACCTACTGTAATTGACAAGTTGGAATTAAATTTCCGTCGTGATGAACGTGTAATCCGTTTCTTGACTTTCAGAATGGATAAATACGCTGCAGAATATGCTGCAAAGAGAAGAAGTGTTAAATCAAACAAAAAGGAGGATTAATCATGGCACAACAAGTTCAATCAGAAATCAGATATTTAACTCCGCCTTCAGTAGACGTTAAAAAGAAAAAATACTGCCGTTTCAAAAAGAGCGGTATCAAGTATATCGACTACAAAGATCCTGAATTCTTGAAGAAATTCTTGAATGAACAAGGTAAAATCCTTCCGCGTCGTATCACGGGTACTTCTTTGAAGTTTCAACGCCGTATCGCGCAGGCTGTGAAGAGAGCTCGTCACTTGGCATTGTTGCCTTATGTAACTGACATGATGAAATAAGAAGGAGGAAAAGTATGGAAATTATATTGAAAGAAGACGTAGTAAACTTGGGTTATAAGAATGACATCGTAACTGTTAAGTCTGGTTATGGTCGTAATTACTTGATCCCCACTGGAAAAGCTGTTATTGCTTCTCCTTCTGCAAAGAAAATGTTGGCTGAAGAACTGAAACAACGTGCTCACAAACTTGAGAAAATCAAGAAAGATGCTGAAGCATTGGCTGCTAAGTTGGAAGGCGTATCATTGACTATCGCTACAAAAGTTAGCTCAACCGGTACTATCTTCGGTTCTGTTGGTAACATCCAGATCGCTGAGGAATTGGCTAAATTGGGTCACGAGATCGACAGAAAGATCATCGTTGTAAAAGACGCTGTGAAAGAAGTTGGTGCTTACAAAGCTATCGTTAAACTGCACAAAGAAGTTTCTGTAGAAATTCCTTTCGAAGTAGTAGCTGAATAAGTAGCATACAATACCGAGATATAAGGAAAGGGTATTCTTGAAAGAGAATGCCCTTTTTTAGTATCCTTATGTGACGTTACGATATTAACTTCTTTGCTGATACGAAGTTAATTTGCTGATGACAGGAAGTTAACTTGCTGTAGTCAGGATGTTAATATCCTGTTGCTGCGATATTAACTTCTTTCGATTACGGTATGGGGACACTGTCTGTTACCGTCCGGAAGAGTTTGTTTTGAGGAGAGGGGAGAGGTAAGGACACAAAAAAAGTCTGTACGTGCTTTGGCACGGCAGACTTTCAATTCTCTCTAATGTTGTTCGAGATTATTCAGCTACAACAGTTTCAGTTACTACTGTAGTGTCAGCTGCGATAGTATCAGCTGCCTGAGCTGCTGCTTCAGCTGCAGCTGCTTCTACTGCTGCGATAGAGTCAGCGATACGGATAGAATCTGCAGTTGCTTTTTCAGCGTCAGCTGCTTTGTTACCACAAGATGCGAATGATACTGCTGCGATAGCTACGAACATCAAAACTAATTTTTTCATTTTCTTTGCTTTTTAAATCTGTAATACAATCAATTGCTTATTAAAACGCTGCAAAGGTATGTACTTTTTGTATATGTTGTACTCCTAAGCCCAACTTTTTTTTATTTTTTTTTTAGAAGAATGTTTCATTATGTTTTTTTGTATGTTTTAAAACATATCTAATCTTCTGCTATACTGTTATATAGATAGCGTTTGATACTTCTTTTCGGAGTTTTCTCAAACTCAGTGGGGTAGAGTTGGATCTGGCTTACTTTTTCGTAGGCGGCTACATTATTATTCAGATTCTTCAGATTCTCGTCCATGATTGTTTTTAAGTTGTCTTCGTGGTTGAGTCCTAAAGAGTCCAAAGCTTCATAATCGGCGTAGACCAAGGCAACCAGTTTTTTGTTTCGTTCGATCACGAGACTTTCAAGAATAAATGGAAGATTATTAAGTTTAGCCTCGATTTCTTCGGGGAAGATGTTCTGCCCGCTTGAACTGAGGATCATCGTCTTCAGTCGGCCGCGAATGAAGATATTGCCTTCGTCATCCATGGTGCCTAAGTCACCGGTGCGCAACCATCCGTCTTTAGTGAACACTTCCTGAGTGGCTTCCGGGTTCTTATAATATCCGGTCATTACGTTCTCTCCCCGTACCTGAATCTCTCCGGTCTCGGCTTCGGGATTCTCTTTATAGATGCGGGCTTCCATAATATCGAGTATTTTGCCCGATGAAGAGGGGACGAATTTGTCCCAAGGAGCATAACTGATAAGCGGACCGCATTCCGTCATGCCGTAGCCAATGGTGAAGGGGAACTTGATTTTGTGGAAAAACTCTTCTACTTCCGGGTTCATGGCGGCTCCACCGATAATGATTTCTTTGAAGCGTCCGCCAAGCGCATCGATCAGCTTTTTGCGGATCTGGCCATAAATCTGATTATCCAGTAGAGGAATGCTCAAGGCCCATTTCATTCCTTTTTTGCTGATGATGGGCTGGATCACGTTTTTATAGATTTTCTCGATGACCAGCGGTACCGTAATAATCAGATTCGGTTTTACCTCTTCGAATGCTTTCATGATGATTTTGGGTGAGGGCACTTTACCGAGAAGGGTTACATGCGTACCGACTGCCGTGGCTGTCAGAAAGTCGAAGGCGCATCCATAAGCATGAGCCAGCGGAAGGAAAGAAAGCACTTTATCACCCTTTTTCAGCAGTTCCGTGCGGATACCGAAAGTCACGTTGCCGGCCAGGTTGTTGCCTGTCAGCATCACTCCTTTGCTGAATCCGGTGGTGCCGGAAGTATAGTTCAGCAGCATCACCTTATCGTTGGACAGGGTGGTGTAGAGCACATCTTCTTTCCGGAATCCCTTCGGATAAGTATCTGTCATGTACTGATCGATATGCTTCAGGAATTTCTGTACTGTTTCTCCGTCCCTCTGGTGCAGGCAACGGAAGTCGGTCAGTGAAAAGACAGCACGGATACCCGTCAGGCGTTCTTCTTCCAGATTCTCCCAGATGGTGTCACTGGTGAAAAGGAAAACGGATTCGGAATGAATGACAATATGGTGTACGTCGTTCGGATTGAAGTCCTGTAAGATGGGCACTATGATGGCTCCGTATGTGATGGTAGCCATGTAAGCGATGCACCAGCGGGCATTATTCTTTCCGATAACGGCTATTTTATCTCCCCGTCGCAAACTACAGTGCTTGAACAGTAAATGAAGTTTGGCTATTTCTTCGGCTACTTCACCGTAGGTATAACTTTCCGGTTCGCCATAGTTGGTGTAGCAAGGTAAATCCCAGTTTTCACGGAAACTGTTCTCGTAGAGTTTAATGAAGTTTTCTTTTATCATTGCACGTTTTTTGAAGATTTGTGCAAAAGTAGGTATAAACTTCCGGATTAAGAAACCTTTAGGTGTTAATTAGGCTTATTGTTTATTTATATCTTTACATGAAGAGGAAACGATAACTGTCCGTACTCTTCTCTAATCGGTTGAAATATAGCATTCTATCCTTTACGGAAATACCTTTTAAAGCAACGGGCTCTTGCTTTAAAAGGCAGGTGTCTTTGGCTTAAAGTCAATGCTTCCCTGGTTTTAAACCAAAGAGGGATGCCTTTTGATGCAGGCAGAAGGGTTTACAAACGTGGAATGTTTCTTTCCGGTGTCCTTCACGTCCCGTACCTCTTCTTCGGTCCCCTGTAACTCCTTTTAACTCCTTTCACCTCTTTACTCCTAATAATAATGTGTAACTTTGCGCTGAATATGCGTTTTTACAGATTATGATAGATACCACTGTATTTCAAGATAAGACAGCCGTTTATTATACATTAGGCTGCAAACTGAATTTCTCAGAGACTTCGACGATTGGTAAAATCCTGCGTGAGGCAGGTGTACGTACAGCCCGGAAAGGTGAAAAGGCTGACCTTTGTATTGTCAACACGTGTTCGGTGACCGAGATGGCGGACAAGAAATGCCGTCAGGCCATTCATCGGCTGGTGAAACAACATCCCGGCGCTTTTGTGGTGGTGACAGGTTGCTATGCCCAGTTAAAACCCGGCGATGTGGCAAAGATAGAGGGAGTGGACGTTGTACTCGGTGCGGAACAGAAGAAAGATTTGCTTCAGTATCTGGGCGACCTGCATAAGCACGAAGGAGGAGAAGCCTATACGACCGCTACAAAAGATATCCGTTCGTTTGCACCGTCTTGTTCGCGAGGTGACCGTACCCGGTTTTTCCTTAAAGTGCAGGATGGTTGCGATTACTTCTGCTCTTATTGTACTATTCCCTTTGCCCGCGGACGAAGCCGTAACGGTACCATTGCTTCTTTGGTGGAACAGGCCCGGCAGGCTGCTGCCGAAGGCGGAAAGGAAATAGTGCTGACCGGAGTCAACATCGGCGATTTCGGAAAGTCCACCGGAGAGACCTTCTTTGATCTGGTAAAGGCCCTCGATCGGGTGGAAGGTATCGAACGTTATCGTATTTCTTCCATCGAACCCAATTTGCTGACGGATGAAATTATAGAATACGTATCCCGTTCACGCAGTTTCATGCCACATTTCCATATCCCTTTGCAGTCCGGTAGTGACGAAGTTCTCCAACTGATGCGTCGCCGCTATGGGACAGAACTTTTTGCTTCGAAGATTGCGAAGATAAAAGAGGTGATGCCCGATGCGTTTATCGGTGTGGATGTGATTGTAGGTACCCGGGGCGAAACTGCCGGGTACTTTGAGAAAGCTTATGAATTTATTCACGGACTGGACGTCACCCAGCTGCATGTGTTCAGCTATTCGGAACGTCCGGGAACCCAGGCCCTGAAAATAGACCATGTGGTGACTCCTGAAGAGAAACACCTGCGAAGCCAGCGTCTGCTTGCACTGTCGGATGAAAAAACAAAAGCCTTTTATGCCCGTTACATCGGGCAGACCATGCCTGTCTTGATGGAAAAGCCCAAAGCGGGAGCGCCGATGCATGGATTTACGGCAAACTATATTCGTGTGGAAGTGGAGAGTGACGCCGCGTTGGATAATAAAGTAGTGAATGTTCTTTTGGGAGATTTTAATGAAGAGGGTACCGCACTGAAAGGAACTATAACACAATAAACATGAAATCGAAACTCCTCTATTTGTTGACCTATGTAGGAATGTGGCTTTTGGCTGTTCTTCCGTTTCCGGTATTGTATGCACTGTCCGATTTTATCTATTTCTGGCTGTATCATGTGATCGGTTACCGGAGGAAGGTGGTACGTACCAACCTGAAGAACTCTTTTCCGGAAAAGTCGGCAGCAGAATTGAAGGCCATCGAACGCAAGTTTTTTCATTATCTTTGCGACTATATGCTCGAAGATGTGAAAATGCTGCGCATGTCGGAGAAAGAACTTTGCAAACGGATGACCTACGAGAATAAGGAAACCTACCTCCGGATGATAGACGAACGGGGCGGGATTGTCCTGTTGATACCCCATTACGCTAATTTTGAGTGGATTACGGGTATGGGAATGATTATGCGTCCGGGCGATGTGCCCGTGCAGGTATACAAGCCCTTGAAAGACGTCTATCTGGATGGACTCTTTAAATACATCCGTGCCCGTTTCGGAGGATATAATGTTCCGAAACACTCTACCGCCCGCGAAGTGATTAAGTTGAAGCGTGCCGGCAAGAAGATGGCCATCGGATTGATTACCGACCAATCGCCCAATATGCATGAAGCCCATTATTGGACTACTTTCTTGAATCAGGATACGGTATTTATGGATGGTGCCGAACGTATCGCCAAGATGATGGATTTTCCGGTTTTCTATTGCGAGCTGCGGAAGGAGCGGAGAGGATATTGCCGGGTAGACTTCGATCTGGTAACCGACCGTCCGAAGGAGACAGCCGACGGGGAGATTACCGAAATATTTGCCCGCAGACTGGAACAGACCATCCGGAAAGAACCGGCCTATTGGCTATGGTCGCATAAGCGTTGGAAACTGAAACGCCCCGAAAAGAAAAATGAATAGGATATCTGTCGTTATATTGAACTGGAACGGTTGCGAGATGCTCCGTTCGTTTCTTCCCTCCGTGCTTCGATATTCGGAGGCTGAAGGTGTGGAAGTCTGTGTGGCTGATAACGGTTCTACGGATCAGTCGGTGGAGATGCTGCGCCGCGAGTTTCCCTCGGTACGCCGGATTCTGCTGGATGGGAATCATGGTTTTGCAGATGGGTACAATCTTGCCCTTCGGCAGGTGGAGGCCGAGTATGTGGTGTTGCTCAATTCCGATGTCGAGGTGACCGGACAGTGGTTGCAACCGATGGCTGCCTATTTGGACGCCCATCCTGAGGTGGCTGCCTGCCAGCCGAAGATACGCAGTTGGCGACAAAAAGAATGGTTCGAATATGCCGGAGCTGCCGGCGGATTCATCGACCGCTACGGATATCCGTTTTGTCGGGGAAGGGTGATGGGAGTAGTCGAAGCGGACCGAGGGCAATATGACACCGTACTGCCGATATTCTGGGCTACCGGTGCCGCCATGTTCATCCGTCTGGCGGACTATCGCGAAGCGGGAGGACTGGACGGACGCTTCTTTGCCCACATGGAAGAGATCGACCTTTGTTGGAGATTCCGTGCCCGCGGACGTGGAATTGTTTGCATCCCCCAAAGTGTGGTCTATCATGTAGGAGGAGCCACGTTGAAGAAGGAGAATCCGCACAAGACCTTCCTCAATTTTCGTAATAACCTTGTCATGCTTTACAAGAATCTTCCGGACAGAGAACTGGCCGGAGTGATGCGTGTACGTTGCTGGCTCGATTACATCGCGGCTGCTACGTTTGCGCTTAAAGGGCAGTTGCCCAATGCGAAAGCGGTGGTTCGTGCCCGTCGCGAATTCAAGTTGTTACGTGACAGTTTCCGGGATGCAAGAGCGGAGAATCTCAGAAAAACTTCCTCACACTTTATTCCCGAACGGATAAAAAGTAGTATCTTAGTGCAATTCTATGTGAAAGGGCGGAAGTTCTTTTCACAATTATCAGATTTAAAAGGATGACGTTATGGAAAAACTAATTCGAAGAATCGGGCTGGTAGCGCACGATGCTATGAAAAAAGACCTGATTGAATGGGTTCTTTGGAACTCGGAGTTATTGATGGGACATAAGTTTTATTGTACAGGTACCACCGGTACGCTGATACAGGAGGCATTGAAAGAGAAACATCCCGATGTGGAGTGGGATTTTACTATCCTGAAATCCGGTCCTCTGGGCGGCGACCAGCAGATGGGATCGCGTATTGTGGATGGAGAGATCGATTATCTTTTCTTCTTTACCGACCCGATGACTCTTCAGCCGCACGATACGGATGTGAAGGCACTGACCCGTCTGGCAAGTGTGGAAAACATCGTCTTTTGTTGCAACCGTTCCACTGCCGATCATATTATTTCAAGTCCGCTCTTCCTTGATCCGGACTATGAACGGACACATCCGGACTACTCGGGCTATACGAAACGTTTCGAGAATAAACCGGTGGTGACCGAGGCGGTAGAATCGGTGAAGAAAAGAAAGAGAAAGAAATAAGAGCCTATTCGGTTACGAAATATATTTCACTACAGAGTATACAGAGAGCACGGAGTTTTAATTATGTAGAATCACTATATAATAACTTTGTGCTCTCTGTGTATTTTGTGGCGCGTTTACTTTGTGATGTATCGGTTCCGGCTGCTGTCTTTCCGCCTATTTTTGTCAATAGCAGATTTATGTATTGTTAACTTTCGGGACTTCATCCTTTCCGTTGTTCATTATCAATAGGAGATAAGAAATTATCTTCTGGTGAAAAACGATTTTCATGCCGGGAAATGGGAGCCGACATACCGGGAAAAGTAGCGGAAGCAACCGTGTAAATGAGGAAAACAACGGCTCTAAAGTAGGTGAACACCGGCTCTGCAAGCTTTGGAAACCGGCTCTGCGGAAACGCACTGTTAGTAGTATAAAAAATAGGGAGAAGCATTGGCTTCTCCCTATTACCGTACTTTAATTGGAATATACTTTATGATTACATAGGCAAAGATACTCTTTTTCTTTGCGGAAGTCAAGCTTTTGCCCGTTTTTCTTTTCTTGATCAGCTTATTCCGAAGTCTGTTTTTACTTGTTATAATAGGTGCTCAACTGTTCGATCACTTTTTCGGGTTCACTCGGTGCTGCGGCATGGCGAATGACTATCTTTCCCGTCTTATCAATAATGACAAAGCAGGGGATACTCAGTATTTGCCGTTCGTTTCCCAATTCGGTGTATAGCGATTTTCCTAACTTTTCGTTTACTAATAAATGATAACCTTTCAGTTGATGGTATGCGATGGTCTTTTCCCATTTCTTCCGCTCCTCCGGACGGTCTATCGAAATGTATAGGTATACAACGTCCATGTTGTGCGCTTTTTCCTTGAGGGCGGGCAGGTATTGGAACTCTTTGAGGCAGGGACCGCACCAGGTAGCCCATACATCGATATAGACAACTTTACCTTTAAAGGGTTTTACCGCATCCTCCAGACTGGTGATGGTGGAGTCGCATGTCAGAATATGATAGTCTTTGTCGGTGATACGGCTATTCTGAAAGCGCAGGTTTTCTTTAACGCCCGGTTCGAGTACGTTCAAAAAAGGACTGTTGGGGAACTCTGCCCTATAAGTTTCGTATAGTTGGGGGATCGAAGGAGTTTTGCTACCCTGAAATTCATCTTCGTAGATAAGCTGGGCCTGCATGTATTGCAGATTGTCTCCTGTGAAGAACTTCCGATACCGGTCGAAGAGGAAGGAGGCGTAATCCTTTATCTCTTTGAGGTCACCGTTTTCGAGGTTGGTGAACTGCATCATAACCAGGTCGTTTACAAAGAATCCGATTCCGCGGTAGGAACGCAGATAATCACCGTTGACAGATGAATTGATGACTTCTGTCAGTTCTCTTTGCCAATCTTCGGGTAGTTTTTCTTTTCTCGACAGCTGCCTTGCAATATGTATAAATATAGACCGGCGGATGTAATCGATGTGTGCACGCTGTTCCGCGAGAAACTCTTCATTGAGTCCGGAAGCATTTACAGCGTCGAGTGCCTGCCGCATTCTGGCGTCTGCCAGCCGGTGATATTGCTCCAGTGAAGTGATTCCTCGCAGTTCGTGCGGCTGCATGTACACCAGTTTATCGCTGTATTTCTGATAATCGTTCACTGTTTTCAGGCATCGGTTATAGGCCGAGTTTGTACCGCTGATGATCAGGGTATCTTTGGTCACGGTAATGGTGTCTTTGCTTCCCGGTGTCAGGTAGAGTGTAAAAGAATCACTCCCTTGGGTCCATACCTGCACCATGCCGGGGCGGTCGGTGCGGAATTGATGGACAAATTCTCCCAGAGGGCCGGCTTGTGCTTTGGTTCCCAGAGCAATGCAGAACAGGTGTTCTTTGCCTGTAGGCCAATAAGCAATTTCGTTGTCCGGGGTAGTCTTGACTACAATCGTTGCTGCTTGTTGTGCGCTGATTTCTCCTGCCAGTACCAGTAGGAGGATTAATAAAAGTTTTTTCATCTTATTCGTGTTTTAATGTCGATTCAGTCTCGCGTGCAATGCATCTCTACTCCGGCAGAGTCGATGTCTGCTCCCATGGGCGGGTTTCTTTTCGCCAGTTTGATTTCTATCTCCCTGATTTTCCGAAAGTCCCGGAAGAGCCTTTTTACGATTCGTCCGCATACATGTTCCAGCAGTTTTGAAGGCAGTTCCATCTCTTCTTTCAGTGCGGCATATATGTCGGCATAACTTACGGTATCTTCCACTTCATCGGTTTCGGTCGCTTTGCCGAAGTCTGTTTTCAGTCTCAGGTTGATGATAAACTCATTGCCGATGGCGGTCTCTTGGGGGGCCACTCCGTGATAACTGTAGAAACGTACGTTTTCCAGGAAGATATAATGCTGGGTAGTCATAAGTTTTATAATTGATGTATCTTCCGGCAAAAATAGGATAATTAATGCAATTATGATCCTTGTTGTGTCGATTGTTTGGTTTTAATAAAGTCTTTTTGTGCCACTGCTTGCGGAATCAGTTTCAGGAATATGGGGGTCGCAATGATGCAGACGGTCAGCGTCAGCAGCAGTAAGGCAATGGCCTGTCCCCATTCGTTGTGGATAAACCGGCTGACAACCGGATATTCAAAATGGAGTAAAGGTGCGTGTATGCCCAGTGTTATGACCGAGTAACGCCCCATATACGAGATGACGGGCAGCTTCTTGAACTTCTTGCAGAAAAGCATGATCATAAATATGCCGGCAAAAGCTGAGGCCCAAAATTGGAAAATGTTGCCGGCATAATTGTTGGTGCGCATGCCCACGAATGTGGCGGTGAAGTACATCACTGCCAGGGCTGCCAGGATGCATAAGGGAATCAGCTTGTCGAAACGATGGGGAAAGAGGAAGAAATTGTAACGGCGAATCCAGAATCCGGCTACGTAGAAAGGCAGGGCGCTCATGGCTACGTCCATATAAAGGGGCAATTCTATCTGATGCTTGCCCATATAGAATCCGGCTGTCCCGATCAGCAAAGTGAGGGCAAACATGAGACCTAACCGCCGGTTGCGCAAACTGTGAACCAGATAGAACAAGATATTGCAATTGAAGAGTGCCAGCAAGAACCAGATGGGAGGGTTGAACTTGATCAGCGCATGGTCATGAAACACAACTAGGAGTTCCGTCCAGCTGACCGGAAGCTGGAAGACTCCGGGAGCGATTTTCCATACAATGTATTTCAGAAAGAACGCGCTGAGATAGAAAAAGAGGAAAGGGATGATCAGCTTGTTTATCTTTCGGATGAAGAAGCCGAAAAGGCCTTCATAGGATTTGAAGAAAATGCCTGAGATGAAGAAATAAAGAGGCATGCGAAAACTGGCAATCATCGAGTGATAATCAAGTTTTTCGAAGGCTCCACCTATGTGTGCCATTACTACCAGAATGATGCAGACTCCTTTCGTTAAGTCCACAAAATCTATTCGTTTGTTTTTGTCATCTCCCATTCCGGATGTTTGTGTAGTTGGTCTGACAAAGATACTGAATATTACTGAAAACAAAGAGAGAAGAGTGAAAAACACTTGGTTTCACTCTTCTCTCTTTGTTCTTTTTCTTCTTAAAGTGACAGGCGGATGTTACTTTTCCGGATTTCTGCCTGTCTGCTTCACCAATTCCCTGATTTTTTCATTCAGGCTTTCTGCTTTCATCAGTTGTTCCAGTGTCAGGTGCATCCGGTAGCGCCAGTAATGACGCGGATTGGCGGGGATATTGATCCGTTCTTCCTGTACATTCGGGTTGCGCCATTTTCCATCCATCGACAGCCAGTCTTGCAGGGATAGGATGCAGAGGATGGAATTGCTGTAAAGGTGATTGCGTACTACTTCTTCGCACAGCTCCGGCGTTGCTATGGCAGGAGCGGTACCATAATGTCCCAGCATCTGATTGTAGTAGCGTTGGGTCTGCTGATAGTCTTCTTCCCACCAGCCCCGCAGGGTCGACATATCGTGGGTGGAGAAGGTGCAGACCGAACGGTACGGATATTCGTTCAGCCTCCCGAATTCTTCTGCCGGATTCTTGGGCATCCGCTGAATTTCGAGACTCAGGATACGTAAGTCATTCATCACCCATGCCACGCAGTCGGGAATCATGCCTAAGTCTTCGCCACATACCAGCATGCGGGTAGACTGGGTAAGCTGTGGCAATTTCTTCATGGCTTGCTGTTGCCAGAAGTCATTGTGACGATGATAGTAGTACTGGTCGTAAAGGCGGTTGAATGCTGTTTTTTCCCAGTCGTTCAGGGCACGGTAGATAAAGTCGTGCTGCACGCCGATGCGGGGATGGTACAGGTTCGGGTCTTTGCGGTCGGGAACAAATAATACGTCACTGATCAAGGCATATAATCCGTCTCTGACCCATATACTGTCTTCGTCGTTCTTGCCGGCAAAGAAGGCTTCTACCTTGCGTTGGGTATCAAATTCCGGACGCATACGGTATACCTCGTAAGTTTCAGTCGGTTCGATGAACGTCTGCTTTACATAGTCGGTATGTGGTCCGAACACTTGTCCGAGGAAATATTCATGGATATACGGCCGCAGGAACTCTTCACGGAAAGAGAGTCCGTAGCTTTCTATCTCTTCACGGCTCATGGGAAGGGCGGGTACAAACTGTCCCAGCAATCCATGCACGGCATTCATCGGGATTTCCCAGATGCGGAAGAATCCCAGAATGTGGTCGATGCGGTAGGCGTCAAAGTATTCAGCCATCTTTTGGAAACGTTTCATCCACCATTTATAACCGTCGTTCTCCATCACATCCCAGTTATAGGTGGGGAAACCCCAGTTCTGCCCGTTGATAGAGAAATCATCGGGTGGAGCACCGGCCTGTCCGTTGAGGTTGAAATAATAAGGTTCTGTCCAGGCTTCTACACTGTTGCGACTGATACCGATGGGGATGTCCCCCTTCAGCACTACTCCATGCTCGCGGGCATAAGTGGTGGCTTCGAGCAATTGCAGGTGAAGATTGAACTGGATATAGAAGTAGATGGCGATATGGGCATAGTCCGCCGTGTCGGGGCGGCACAGTTCTTCAATCTCTTGAGCATTGTACTCCGAGTATTGGGGCCATTCGCGGAAGTTCGGTGTATGGTATAAATCGCGCAGGTAGCTGAATGCAGCATACGGTTGCAGCCAATCTTTGTTGGCTTCGAAGAAGCTGCGGAAGGCTTTCGAAGCCAGCACCTTTTCTCCTTCTTGCTTGAATATCTGATGGAAATATTCCCATTTCACCCGGTTGACAGCTTCGTAGTCGATGGCGGAAAGTGCATTCAGTTCTTTTTGTTTTCGGTTGAAGGTAGCAGCAGTTTCTTTATCCTTCAGGTTGCCCATCTGTTTAAGGTCGGCATACATCGGGTGGAAGGCATAAATGGAAATGCTGTTGTAGGGATAAGAGTCTGTCCATGTATGAGTCATGGTGGTATCGTTGATCGGTAAGATCTGTACTACCTTCTGGTTGGTACTGACCGCCCAGTCCACCATTCTCTTCAGGTCTCCGAAGTCTCCTACACCGAAACTTTTTTCCGACTTTAGTGAGAATACAGGGACAGCTACGCCTGCACCTTTCCAGGAAGGAATATTAAAGTAGGCATATCGGTCGGCAATGACCAATGTCTCGTTTGCTTTGATTTCGGGAGCAGCCAGATAGCGGTTGGGGTTATTCTCCCAAGCTTCGGCACGCTTCTCTTCTTTATTGTACAATACAAATTTGTATTCTAGTGGAAATTCCAGTTTGGAAGCATCCAGTTCGGCTTGCCATTCCGGAAAGTTGGCATCACTCATGGGCCATGCCTTGTCCGGGTCCCAGTTGCCGAGTGCTTTCTGGTTACCACAGATGGCCAGGCAGTACTTGCTGTTGATGCGTGGAGCATAAGCCTTGATCATCAATCCTTTTTTGTAGCTTTTGGGGATTGCGCTTCGTTCGCAGTGCGCCAGCAGTGCTTCGGTAAATGCCGAACTGTAGAAGTATTGCTGCTCCGGAAGATTCTTCCAGCAGTCGTTGATGCGCAGGCTTTTCTTAACGTCGGCCGGTAGATAGATGCGTCGCGGAAAGGAGTTCCATTCGGTACGGATGGCCTTACCGTCACGATATATGTGATAACTGTATTCGACAACCCCTTCGGCCGGCAATTGAATGGATATTTCATTGCTCCAATGAATGCCGTCTACTGTGGTAAGGGCTACAGCCTGCTCCGGATTATTTTTCCCAAGTTCGGGGACAGAACCTAATATTCTGACTTCTTCTCCCCAGCTTGTGCGATATTCAATATGAAATGTAACTATCATATATATTAGATTTAATTATTGACTAATGATTTTGCAAGTATAGAAATATTCTACATATGTCGTATCTTTACTTTCGTCGAACTACTTTAAAATAGTATGCAAACGTTTGTGCTCTTTGTATGATTAAACATTGAAAGGAGCCTATGGGCTCCTTTCAACACTTTTTGCTTACATATTAATCATTTACTTGGCTAAGTTTATCCACATCTGGATGCACCGCAAGTGGTACAGATGAGGCAACCTTCCTGATAAACTAATGTCTCGTTTCCGCAGTTGGGGCACTTCTTGCCTTTGGCTTCTGTTCCGTCCTGCACATATTTTTTCAGCGCACGCTCTACACCATTCTTCCAGGTGTTGATGTTCTCGCTGTCCAATTGCAGCGAACCTACCAGTTTGATCACCTGTTCGATCGGCATTCTCCAGCGAAGTACACCTGAAATCAGTTTAGCATAGTTCCAGTATTCTTTATTGAACTTCTCAGACAGACCTTCGATGGTCATTTTGTATCCGCGTTTGTTCTCGAACTGGAAGTCATAGCGTTTGTTTCCGTTTTCATCGACGTTCTTGATGATGCGTCCGGTATTTACGCTTTTCGGAATAATGATTCCTTCGTCATCGTCTTGCAGACCGGTGAATATCTCATAAGGTCTGCCGTCGAGCAAGCCGACCAGGGCCACCCATTTCTCTTTGTTGTTTTGGAAGCGTACGACGTCGGCTTCAAGCACTGTCGGGCGTACCTCGACTACCGTTGGTGGTTTGCAAGGAGGGAGTTCCTCTTTCTTATCTTTGTCGGACTTCGCAGAGATCAGCACTCCTGAACGGGAACCGTCACGATAAACCGTACAGCCCTTGCAGCCTGACTTCCAGGCTTCCACATACAGGCGATTTACCAATTCTTCGTCTACATCGTTCGGCAGGTTGATGGTCACACTGATGGAGTGGTCTACCCATTTCTGAATTTTACCTTGCATACGCACCTTCATCAGCCAGTCCACATCGTTGGACGTTGCTTTGTAATAAGGTGATTTTGCTACCAGTTCGTCTATTTCTTCCTGAGTGTATCGTTTAGCCGGATCATAGCCGTTTGCTTCCATCCAAGTCACAAACTTGTGGTGGAATACGATGTATTCTTCAAAGGCATCTCCGGTTTCGTCAACAAAGTCGACTCGTACGTTGGTATCGTTTGGGTTTACTTTTCTTCTGCGTTTGTATACCGGAAGGAATACCGGTTCGATACCCGAGGTCGTTTGGGTCATCAGACTGGTTGTGCCGGTAGGAGCGATGGTCAGGCACGCAATGTTACGGCGACCATATTTTTTCATATCCTCATACAATGCCGGGTCGGCTTCGCGCAAGCGGTTGATAAACGGATTGTTCTTTTCTCTTTCCGAGTCATATACATCGAATGCTCCGCGTTCTTTGGCCATATCCACTGATGAACGATAAGCGCCCAGAGCGACTGCTTTGTGCACTTTCTCTGAAAACTCTGTCGCTTCTTCTGTTCCATAACGCATTCCGAGAGCGGCAAGCATATCGCCTTCGGCTGTAATACCGACACCGGTACGTCGTCCCTGACCACTCTTCTTATAGATCTTTTCCCACAGTCCGCGTTCGGTGTGTTTCACTTCTTCGTTTTCGGGATCCTGATCGATTTTCTCTATGATACGTTCTATCTTCTCCAATTCCAGATCGATGATATCATCCATGATGCGCTGAGCCAGTGCTACATGTTTATGGAAGAGATCGAAGTCGAAGTAGGCATCTTTGGTGAACGGATTGACTACGTATGAATATAGATTGATGGCCAACAGTCGGCAAGAATCGTAGGGGCATAATGGAATTTCACCACAAGGGTTTGTCGAAACCGTTTTATATCCCAGGTCCGCATAACAGTCGGGCACTGATTCGCGAATAATGGTATCCCAGAACAATACACCCGGTTCTGCTGATTTCCATGCGTTATGCACAATTTTTTTCCATAGGTTGGAAGCTTCGATCTCTTTTACCGTAGTCGGGTGATCGGAGTCAATAGGGTATTGTTGGGTATATTTTCTGCCTTCTACGGCTGCTGACATGAATGCATCGTCCAGCTTAACTGAAACATTGGCTCCTGTTACCTTACCTTCTGTCATTTTGGCGTCGATAAATGCTTCCGAGTCCGGATGCTTGATCGATACACTGAGCATCAGTGCGCCGCGACGTCCGTCTTGAGCAACCTCACGTGTGGAATTGGAATAACGTTCCATGAACGGAACCAGACCGGTAGAAGTCAGAGCGGAGTTTTTCACAGGAGAACCTTTGGGACGGATGTGCGAGAGATCATGACCTACACCACCACGTCTTTTCATCAGTTGCACCTGTTCTTCGTCTATTTTGATGATGGCACCGTATGAATCGGCAGAACCATCAATACCAATCACAAAGCAATTGGAAAGTGAAGCAACCTGATAATCGTTACCTATACCTGTCATCGGACTACCTTGCGGTACGATATACTTAAAATGATCAAACAGCTCAAACAACTGTTCGGAACTTAGTGCGTTGGGGTACTTTGCTTCAATGCGAGCCACCTCGTTGGCAAGTCTCCAATGCATATCCTTCGGTGACTTCTCGTAAATATTTCCGAAAGAGTCTTTTACTGCGTATTTGTTTACCCAAACTCGCGCAGCAAGTTCATCGCCCTGAAAATATCGTAAAGATTCTTCGAAGGCTTCCTCGTAAGAGTAAATTTGCTTTTCCACGATGCAATGTGTCTTAGATTTCTTTATTAATAAGTAAATATGTAGAAGCTTACTTATCATTAACAAACGTGCCTGCAAAGCTATGAATGTTTTTT